>ERZ842401.725-NODE-725-length-48510-cov-27.940811_pt1 | contig 48510 bp, 49 predicted proteins | sample MGYA00521270_ERZ842401 | MGnify/ENA primary metagenome ERZ842401 (study PRJEB31892, sample SAMEA3878208) | bioreactor metagenome | biome: Moose rumen | place: Sweden | collected 2011-10 | study: EMG produced TPA metagenomics assembly of the PRJEB12797 data set... | reverse complement strand
CCTCCTCCATGGTATTACAGATAACAGTACCGCCTTTCTTCCTGGAATTCTTGGTGGATTTGCCAGGAGTCTGGTCCTTGTCGTCACCTTTGCCGTCTTTCCGATTCCGAATCTCAGCAATCTTTGCCTCGTACTCAGCAGCCATTGCCTCCATCTGCTTCTTATACTTTGCCTCGGTTTCTTCCTGGTAATCATCAAAACGTTTCTGCCACTTAGCGTTCACGTCATCAACAGCATCCTTAACAATACGATCCACATCTTCCTTGCGGACCATATTATTGGCAATCTGATCAAGCAGGCCAAGGATCCTGTCATCCCTTTCCTGAATCTTCGTGTCTTGAGCCTCGGTTTGCATTTTCAGTCTGCTGTTCTCCGATTTCAAGTCTGCATTTTCATTCTGCAAATGCCTGCTTAATCTTTCATCATTCATACTGCAAAGGTACGAAAAATTCTCGAATTTTACAAGCTTTTTACAAACTATTTTTAGACTTAAAATGTTAATATTCAATAACTTACATTCAAACAACCTATACCGCCTCCCGCAGATAAAGTCGCCGTATTTGCTTATCTTCAAGCAGAGAGACGAGATCTGCCCAACAGATGGAATAAGTTTGCTTTTTTACGTCAAAACGCGGTGTAAGGAATTTATAATGTCTGTCCAGTTTCTTCTCTGAAATCACAAATCCGCCACGCTCATAATAGAATACGCGCAACTGGTTATGCCTACGATTCATAAAAATGAATACCGTACCAGACCAGGGATCCTCGTGAAGGACATAGCGAATGTAGTTTATCATTGCATCCCACTTATAGCGGAAACTCACATTACACTCACAATACTTGTATCGCATACTTGCCGTAAGACTAAGCATAATTACGAATTGGCATTAATCGTTGGACAATGGTTATCAGGTCACTTGGAGTAATCTCACGGACTGTCAGCTTCAACCCTTTTGGAAAACTCAACATCACCTCTTTTATATAACTCTCCGATGGAGAATTAACCTGGTTGGTGACATTTGGCTCAGGAATCTCAGTGATAACAAGATCACCGCACTGGACTTGCTCTTCATAAGACTCCGTCTCAAGCTTCTCCTGCTTCAACGCCTCTACCATCTCATAGTAGTCCAACATATTTTCACGGCAGAAGTCTGCCACCCTCACTTTCTTGTGACTCTTCTGCAAGTCACGGAATTGCTTCACATAATCTTTAATTTCCATATTGCGCTTAACTTTAATGAATAAATTCTTGCGCAAAATTAGAAAAATATTTTATCTCAACCAAATTAGGCCAGGTCCAAGGTTCGGACGCTTACAGGCAAAGCGGGCGGATGATGGTGAGCGGCATCTTCTTCATGCGCAACAAGGCGGGCATTGTTGAGAACTGTCCTTCGAAGGTGAGGTTCATCAGGGCGGTATGGATGATGTCGTCTTGATGATGGCCTAAAGCAATCTTATTGCATCCCAGTTCCTGTGCAAGGTTGAAGAGCTGCTTTCTGCGCTGCCACGAACAGAGGAAGCACATGGGCTTTTTCTTAACTTGGGTGGTGGGTGGTGAGAGTCGGGTGGTGATGACGTGCAGGGGAACACCAAGTTTGTCGCAGAACGACTGGAGATAAGATGCATCTGTCTCATAATGAATGTTCTCCATGCGGATGTGAGCAGCCTCTACCGAGAACTGCGGCCGATGCACGCGTGAACGTTTTGCCAGCAACTCGAGAAGACACAAAGAGTCCTTACCACCAGAAAGGCCAACAAGAATTTTGTCGCCGTCCTCAATGAGGCGAAATTCAACTGATGCCTTGCCAAAACGGCGTTGAATGCGTTCACTGACCGTCATTTCATGAATACTAAATAGACGGCACAAATAATGAGCAAAAAGGCGAGGACGTGATTCCAATGCAGCGTTTGCCCTTGGAACATGATGTTGGCAATGACGGCAAAGACGGTCAATGAGATACACTCCTGAACCACCTTCAGTTGTACCAGCGAGAAGGGCCCGCCATTATCGATGAAGCCTAAGCGGTTAGCCGGTACCTGACAGCAGTATTCCAGAAAAGCTATACCCCACGAAAAGAGAATAACCCCAAAAAGAGGCCATGAATTACTGATGCCAGATTGTTGCAACCGTAGATGTCCGTACCAGGCAAGTGTCATAAACACATTACTGAGTATTAAAAGAATAATCGTATAAAGTCCGTTCATTTTCTTTAAATTATGCACATGGATTATTATGAATTAGTATGTCGTTGAAGAAAGAGTTTGTGGGTGATGCATTGTGGCAACTCTTCTTCGTAGTGGGTTACCATAATCATGGTTTTGTTATGGCGATGGCAGAAAGTCTCGATGACATCCTTTACCAGTCTGCGGTTGACATTGTCAAGGCCGTGCAGAGGCTCATCGAGAATAAGCAGTTCGGGGTCTTTTACGAAAGCTCTGGCTAAGAGTACCATGCGCTGCTCACCACTTGACAGTTGCAGAAAGCTGCGGTCTGCCAGTTCTTCTATACCGAAAATTCGCATCCACCAGCGACACCTTTCCTTTTCTTGCTCATCAGGCTTCACGTAAAGGCCTACTGTATCCTTTAGCCCGCTGGCCACAATGCGCAGAGCTGCAATGTCGCGTTGGTAGCTGCGGTGCATTTCGGGCGATACGTACCCAATATGACGTTTGATGTCCCAGATGCTTTCGCCACTCTCTCCGCGTTGATACCCGAAAAGAGCAATGTCGCAAGCATAACTCTGCGGATTATCGGCACAGACAAGTGAAAGCAAGGTGGATTTGCCGGCACCGTTCTGACCGGAAAGAGCCCAGCGTTCACCGTTATGTACCGTCCAGTTAAGACTTTTTAGAATAGTTCGCTCGCCATAGCGAATGCTCACATCGTGCATGCGGATGACCTCGTCAGCATGATATTCGTTGGTCTTATAAGGAAGGTTCAGAATAGCCTGACGTTTCTCTTCCGTCAGCACCCGGGTAGGGAACGGAGCACGTTGCTGCAGGTATGAATGGAGTGGGAGAGTAGTGTTCGTATCCATGTCGAGAACCTGCTCTACGTATGATGGAATATCGTCGCTCTTAGCCAATACGAGGTAAAGGTCAATGTGCTGTTCCTGCACTATGAGCAGCAGTAAGTCTCGTAGCTGCTGACGCGTTTCTGCATCCAGACCAATGAACGGATTGTCCAGAATTAAAGTCTGCGGATGACTGTGTAATGTCTTGACAAGTTGGAATTTACGAAGTTCACCACTGGACAGTGTGATGATATATTTGTCGAGCACGCCACGAAGGTTAAACAAGTCGAGTAGCGCATCATCTTGAACCGGGCCCAGTTTTTCTCTTACGGTTGGAGTTTCTGCGTCAATGTCGTGCTGATTCCAGCGCAACTGGAGGTAATAGGCACCATCAATAGAAGGCCCGTATGAGTCGCGGAAAGCAATATAACGCAACTTGTCACTCGCTATTCGGCGGCGCAATTGTTCTACCCATTGGGTCTTACCACTTGCATTTCTTCCTACAATAGCTGTTATCATTGTTGAAAATGGGGATATTAAAGACCACTTACTTTATCTTTGTTCTTATTGACAAAGTCCTTCCAGCCACGATAGTGAGCCGTGGATTCTGGACGATTCATCTGTAAATAGTGACAATAGGCAGCTCCCAGTGCATCGGTAGCATCCATGAAGGTGTTAACGTCTTCTTTCGACAAGCTGAGCAACCGTTGCAGCATGCCTGCTACCTGCTCCTTTGACGCGGAGCCGTTGCCCGTAATGGCCATCTTTATTTTCATGGGAGCATATTCGTGGATAGGTACGCCGTGATGAATAGCAGCAGCTATGGCTGTGCCTTGTGCACGTCCGAGCTTTAGCATTGACTGTACATTCTTGCCGAAGAAGGGAGCCTCAATAGCCATTTCGTCAGGCAGATAGCTGTCAATAATGCCGGTTACACGCTCAAAGATGTGACCTAATTTCAGGTAGCCGTCACCAAACTTACGCAGGTCAATGACACCCATGGTCATCATCTGTGCCTTCCCATCGACTACCTTAATCAGTCCGTAGCCCATGATGTTTGTTCCAGGATCAATGCCTAAAATAATCTTCTCTGCCTTGACCATTTTGTCAGAGTTCTCTACAGTAAGTAAACATGTTAGTAAAGGGCAGTTCTACAGGCTTGCGGAATAATCCGAACAACGCACTGCCAGAACCGCTCATGGCAGCATATACAGCTCCCAAGTCATACAGTCGTTGTTTCACCGATCCCAGTTCTGGATGCAGTGAGAAGACACCTTCCTCGAAATCGTTAACCAGCCAATCGTGCCACTCTTCAACGGGTCTGTTCACCACATCGCGGCAATTAACTGCCGGATGTTTGGGATTGATGAGGGAGTAAGCCTCACGGGTAGAAACCGGAATGTCAGGCCGCACCACGCCTATATGCCATCCGCTCAGGTTGAGGCTGACGGGCGTCAGCCTGTCACCTATTCCCTCAGCATATTGTGGCTGCGGGTCAATGAAGAATGCGCAATCGGCTCCTAACTTTGCTGCATAGGTTCTAAGCTGGTCGTTGCTTAACTGTAGGTTGCAAATCTTGTTCAAAGCAGTTAGCATATAGGCACCGTCGCTTGACCCGCCACCCATGCCGGCTTGCGTGGGAATACCTTTTTTTAATCGCGCACTCACGCGAGGCATTTCCGGAAAATCTTCCTTGAGGAGCCTGTAGGCCTTAACGACGAGATTGCTCTGCACGTCACCCTCGATGGCAATGCCTTCCAGCGTCAGTTCGCAGTCGTGCTCTTTGTCCGCTGTCTTTTGCTCTGTTACTTCCATTTCGTCACTGATAGGGACAGGATAGAATACTGTCTCGAGGTTATGATACCCGTCCTGTCGTCTTTCCACTACGTTCAGGCCGAGGTTAATCTTGGCTATCGGAAAAAACTTCATAGACCGTAGCTTAATAATTAAATGTGCCGAATTCACTCTGAATGGTAAGTGAACGCTGGCCTTCCTCTATGTGGCCGACCACCTGGGCATCAATATTAAATGAACGGCTGATACTGATTACCTTTTCTGCTATTTCCGGACGTACGTAGATTTCCATACGGTGTCCCATGTTAAACACCTGGTACATCTCGCGCCAGTCAGTGCCCGAGCAGTCGTGAATGGCACGGAAGAGCGGCGGTACGGGGAACATGTTGTCCTTCACCACGCGGCAGTTGTCACCAACGAAGTGCAGCACCTTGGTCTGGGCGCCACCCGTACAATGCACCATTCCGTGTATTTCCGGGCGAAGCTCATCAAGCATGCGTTTGATGACAGGGGCATAGGTTCGAGTGGGGGATAGCACGAGCAATCCTGCATTGGGCAGTCCTGCCTGCTGAGTCTGTGTCTCAGTGTACGGGACAGCATCAGTGAGACGGAACTTACCGCTATAAACCAGCTCCTCGGGTACAGCATGGTCGTAGCTTTCCGGATATTTCTCGGCTAAATATTTACTGAATACATCGTGGCGGGCCGAAGTAAGGCCATTGGAACCCATGCCGCCGTTATAACGGTGCTCATAGGTAGCCTGTCCCGTTGAGGAGAGCCCGACAATGACGTCACCCGGACGTATGTTGGCATTGTCTATCACGTCACAGCGCCTCATGCGGCAGGTAACAGTAGAGTCAACAATAATAGTCCTTACAAGGTCGCCAACGTCGGCCGTTTCGCCACCTGTGGGCCAGATGCCTATACCCATGTTGCGCAGTTCGCTAAGCAGTTCGTCAGTACCATTGATGATGGCTGAAATGACTTCACCGGGAATGAGCATCTTGTTCCTTCCGATAGTGGAGCTCACCAGTATGTTGTCAACGGCACCCACACAAAGCAGGTCGTCAGTATTCATGACGATAGCATCCTGTGCTATTCCTTTCCATACGCTCAGGTCGCCCGTTTCCTTCCAATACATATAGGCCAGCGACGACTTTGTACCAGCTCCGTCGGCATGCATAATGTTACAATAGTCAGGGTCACCTCCCAGTATGTCGGGAATTATCTTGCAGAAAGCCTGTGGGAATATGCCCTTGTCAATGTTCTTGATGGCGTTGTGTACATCCTCTTTGGCTGCACTCACGCCGCGTTGCATATATCTGTTGTCCATGATTTATTTATTGAGTCCGCTAAAGTCTGTAGTATTCTCTTCTGTGCCTTGTGGTGCCTCGTAAAGATACATCTGGGTAAAGCCAAACATACCAGCAATCATGTTACGAGGGAAGGTACGTATTTCAACATTATAATGCTGCACTGCCTCATTGTACTTACGACGGGCCTCACTCAGACGGTTGACGGCGCCCTCCAGTTCAATCATCACCTTCTCAAACTGCTCATTGCCCTTCAATTCGGGGTAGTCAGCCTCATGCACCACCATCAGTCGGCTCAGTGCTTGTGTCAGTGCGCCTTGGGCTTCGTTCCACTCCTGCATCTGCTGGGGGGTACAGTTGCTGGGGTCAATAGTAATCTGTGTGGCTTTCGTGCGTGCTTCCACCATGTTCTCAAGTGTTTCCTGATTAAATGTGGTAACTTTGCGCAGAATCTGTTCCAACGAATTAAGGTTCTGCTGGTTGCGCTTCAAAATGACATCAATATTAGAGAAGGCTGTCTTTGCCTGCTCTTGTGACTGCACGAAAGAATTATAGGAACCAGCCATCCAGAAACCAACGATGACGGTAAACAGAACGATGATGCCCAGGCATCCGATTGCAATAACTTTCTTGTTCATAACGATGAGTATTTTAATGTTGTTTTTATTATTTCTATTATTTGATAATGTTACCAACGTGAGGTAGAGCCGCCACCGCCAGAGCCTCCTCCTCCGTAGTGTCCACCCGAGAAGTGACCGCCACCCCATGAGGAACCGCCCCCCCATGAGGAACCTCCGCTTCTTGACGACCCGCTGTGTGACGAACTGCCGCCACCGCTAAAGAACATAAAGTCGTTGCCACCGAAGAGCAAGGGCAGTATAGATAACTCCTTCTTGAATATGTTGGTCTGGCGCTTGTTCTTGGCATAGATGCGCAGATGCCAGCCGCGAATGTCACCCACGACGAAGTAGATAATAAACAGGATAACAAGTCCGAGCAGATATAAGAAAACATATCCTGTCAGAGCGTCTTCTGAATTTGTGTCAGACTCAGTATTTCTTGAATAAGATGAAGAAGCATAAGGCAAAGGTTTGTTTTCCAGTGTATTATAGAAAGCGGATGTGAGGTGGATCATAGCACTGTCAGGTTGTCCAGCCTTCAGGTAGGGAATTAAGTATCGTGCTTCCAGCTGGTGACATTCAGCATCAGTCAGCTCACTTTCAAGTGCATAGCCTGTATGAGTGCGGTAAACGTGGTCTTCATAAGCCAGCACCATAACCAGTCCGCGGTCGTTGCGGCCAATCTTATAAAGGTCGAAAACATCCTGTGCAAACCGGAATATGTCTTGGTTCTGTACATGTCCTACAATGAATACGGCTGACTCTATACCAAGTTCCTGATCCATCTGCTGTAACTTTTCGTTAAGTATGCTGACGGTATGCTCAGACACAATGTTCTCAGGGTTGAAGACATAGCAGGTAGAGTCCTGCAGATGGGGAAGACTGACATCTTTGGCTGTCCAGTATATCTGATGATTCTCTTTGGATTCTGTGTCAGAGTTTTTGATGTCAACCCCCAGCGTATAGCCACACGACGTAAACTGGGCGATGACAGCAACAGAAAGAAATACCTTCCATAAAATACTCGTCAGTTGGTATGGCTTGCCAGCTGTTGCCCACTCTTCTAACAACTCATCAATTTGTTGCTTGTACTTTTCACGCCTCACCAGGTAATAGGTCTTGTACATGGAGTGCATATCCAAAGCCTGGTTATAGTTGGCCGTATTCCTCGCGTTAATGTACTTTTTCGTATAGTCCAGCCCGGAAGCATTCAGACCATCGGCCAAATTGTCAATACGCTTTTTGAAGACGTCCACAGCATCGTGGCAGGGGTTCTCAGAGGCTGATTCCAGTATTCCCAGCGTCAGCACTCCACCACCAAAAATAGCGAAATAACCCCAGAAAAGAGTCTGGGCATGACTCACGGAACCGTTAGAAAAGCCGTTGTTGATACTAATGAACAACAAAACCACTGATGTCATAATGACCACCAGTAGAAACAAGATGTTCAGTAGTTTCTTCTTCGTCTTCATCTGACAGTTATTATAAGCTTTTCTTATTCCTTGTCGTGCCAGAACTCCCATGAGGCAAAGGCCTGCAGCAACAGCATTTCAAGGCCGTTCTTCACGTTGGCCCCATAGGCAGCTCCACGTTTCATGAAGAGCGTCTCGTCAGGATTATAAATTAGGTCATAGAGAATCGTTCTGCTGTCCATAGTCTCATAAGGCAGTAGCGGGCACTCCTCCGTCTTTGGGAACATGCCTAAGGGTGTACAGTTCACAATGACGTTATACTCCTTGATAACATCGGGCGTAATGCTTTCATACTGAATGGTGCCGGGACGCTGATAACGGCTCACAAAGACCGTATCCAGTCCTAATGATTTCAGACCGTAGTCGATAGCCTTGGAGGCACCGCCAGTACCCAGAATGAGTGCCTTCTTGTGGAAACGCTCCAGCATGGGCTCAATGCTTTGGGTGAAGCCAATAACATCCGAATTATAGCCTTTCAGTTTGATTTTCTTTCCCTCGTGAATGACCTTAATGACGTTAACGGCACCAATAGCCCTTGCTTCCGGGCTGATGTTATCAAGATATTCCATCACCTTCTGCTTGTAGGGAATGGTCACATTGAGACCTTTCAGTTCTGGATTTGAATCCAATACTTCTGCCAACAAGTCAATACTGGGAATCTCAAAATTCTCATATACTGCATCAATGTCCTCGTCCTTGAACTTCTGGTTGAAGTAGCTGATGGAGAACGAGTGCCCCAGGGGGAAACCTATTAATCCGTATTTGTCCATTTCTTTTCTTTTATTTTGTTGCAAAATACATCGTGCATATACCAAAAGTAAGCCGTATGAAACGTGCCTCGCGAAAACCGGCTTTCTTTAGAATGTCAACCATACGCTCACCTTGCGGAAAGGCTTCTATGGTACGCGTGAGGTAGGAATAGGCGCTGGTGTCCTTCGAAATCAGACGGCCATAGAGAGGAAGGAATGTGTGTGAATAAATGGCAAAGAGCTGCTTCATGGGAAAACTGACGGGTGTCGTCAGTTCCACAATGCTAAGATGACCGCCCGGCTTCAGTACTCGGCACATTTCTGCCAGTCCCTTGTCCAGGTCGGGAAAGTTGCGTATTCCGAAAGCAGCCGTCACTGCATCAAACTCATTGTCTCCCAATGTTAGCGACATACAGTCCTCGCGTGCAAACTTGATGACATTGTCCAATCCCAGCTTTCCCACCTTTTGCCGTCCTATCTCCATCATGCCTTCGCTGATGTCGGTGCCCAGCAGTTGTTGGGGTTTGAGCATCTGGGCAGAGAGGATAGCGAAGTCGCCTGTACCTGTCGCAATGTCAAGTATGCGCTGCGGTTTGTAGGGTGCCAGTTGTCCTATAGCCTTACGCCGCCAGCCTTTGTCGATGTTCCACGACAGTCGATGGTTCAGCTCATCATAGGTGGGTGCAATGTTGTCGAACATCTGCTCCACCTGCTGGCCTTTCTCGCCTTCATTATATGGCTTTATTTTCTCCTGTTCGTACATGAGTTATAGGGCTTATGGGGCTTATAGGACTTATAGGGCTTATAGGGCCTGGCTCTCTAACCATTTGCTGACATTCTGCTCAATGCGCTTGGCAATGTCGTCGCTATCAGCAGCCTTTTCAAACTTCTCGCCTGTAATATGCTCGTAGAGCTCAATGTATCGGTCGCTGACGCTCTTGGCATATTCGTCAGTAATCTCTGGCATCACTTGTCCGGGTTCGTTCATGAAGTTGTGCTCAATGAGCCATTGGCGTACAAACTCCTTCGAGAGCTGGCGCTGGGGTTCGCCGTTGGCAAACTTCTCCTCGTAGCCGTCGGCATAGAAGTACCGGCTTGAGTCTGGAGTATGAATCTCGTCAATGAGATACACTTTTCCGTCATGCTTGCCAAACTCATACTTCGTGTCAACAAGAATCAGTCCCTGACGGGCTGCTATCTCCTGACCGCGTGCAAACAGCTTGCGGGTATAGTTCTCCATTACCGCATAATCCTCGGCCGAAACAATTCCTTGGGCGATGATTTCTTCCTTCGAGATATTCAGGTCGTGACCTTCATCAGCCTTGGTGGTCGGGGTAATAATGGGCTCGGGGAAACGCTGGTTCTCCTTCATGCCGTCTGGCAGGCGCACTCCGCAAATTTCGCGCACTCCGTTCTTGTAGTCGCGCCAGGCTGAGCCGGTCAGAATGCCGCGTATAATCATTTCTACTCGGAAGCCTTCACACTTCAGTCCCACCGTTACCATTGGGTCGGGTGTGGCCAGTTTCCAGTTAGGGCATATGTCGTTGGTAGCGTCCAGGAACTTGGCTGCTATCTGGTTGAGCACCTGTCCTTTGTAAGGAATACCCTTTGGCAGGATGACATCGAATGCAGAGATGCGGTCGGTAGCCACCATTACCATCAGGTCATCATTAATGTTATACACATCGCGTACCTTTCCGTGATACACGCTTTTCTGTCCCTTGAATTGGAACTCAGTCTTTGTTAATGCTTTCACCATTTTTATTTACGATTTACGGATTTACGGATTTTCGATTTTCGATTTGTCTGCTGCCTCGTATGCATGGACTATCCTTGTTACGAGTTTGTGGCGCACAATGTCCTTCTGGTTCAGTTCCACGATGCCGATGCCTTCCACATTATTTAAAATGTTTAAGGCCTCCACGAGTCCGCTCTTCTGCGGTCGCGGCAGGTCTATCTGTGACGTGTCGCCTGTTATGATCATCTTCGTGTTCCATCCCATTCGCGTCAGGAACATGCGAATCTGCTGTGGAGTGGTGTTCTGTGCTTCATCGAGTATGACCACAGCGTCAGAGAGCGTTCGTCCGCGCATAAAGGCCAGCGGAGCTATCTGAATGACGTGCTGTTGCATCAGGTCCTGTAGTTTTACCTGGGGCAGCATGTCCTCCAAAGCGTCATAGAGGGGTTGCAGGTAGGGGTCTATCTTGTCCTTCATGTCGCCAGGCAGGAATCCCAGTTTCTCGCCCGCTTCAACGGCAGGACGCGAGAGTATGATTTTCTTCGCGGTCTTCTCTTTCAGGGCTTTCACCGCTAATGCTATAGAGAGGTACGTCTTACCTGTTCCGGCAGGCCCAACGGCAAACACCATGTCGTTGTCATTATAGGCATCAATGAGCAGCTGCTGATTCTCTGAGCGGGCTTTAATAGGTCGCCCGGACATGGAATAGACAAGCACGTCCTTAGGCACATCATCGCGGGTGCGGTGGCCTTTCACTATGTCGATGATGTCTTCTTCCTTCAGGGAGTTGAATTTCAAGACGTGCTGGCGCAGCTTCTCCACGCTCTCCTCGAAGGCTGCCATTTGCTCGTCATCGCCCAGTACGCGCAGCACATTATCGCGGGCCACAATCCTCAGTTTCGGATAAAAAGCCTTCAGCATCTGCAGGTGCACGTTGTTGGCTCCATAGAATACTACGCAGTCAATGTCTTCTAAAACAATATGCTTCTCTATCAATTTTCTATATATTTTTTGAATTTGCTTGCAAAGTTACGAATAATATTTGTATCTTTGCGCCTTCAAAGGGAATATTTTTTATGAAACTTACAAAAAACAGATATCTCTTGACTTTCGTCATCGTTGTGGCCTTGCTTGCCTTGGTCAGGCTGGTCTTTGAGGGAGACGGAGACTGGACGGCAGAGTCGACAGCAACAGAAGCTCCCCTGTCGTCCCCCATGGGGGACTCTATAGCGGCCAGCCCCATCATCGAGCCACATGAAGTTCACCCGTTAGCTGTCAGTACTCCCCACCGCATTACAGGTGTCACCAGCTACCATGCGGAGTTTCCCGACAGCAACGACACCCAGCTGGCTGCTGCTCACCGATGGGGCGTAAAACCTGTGAAGAACCGCAAAGATGCCGAGAAACGCATGAACGAGCTGGTTTATATGGGCATTAATCCCTATTATCATGTTGATCCGTTGGGAGCCTCCATTCCTTATCTCGTTCCCCGTGCCAGCGTACTGTTGCAGGACATTGGACGTGCCTTTTACGACAGTCTCTATGTCAAGGGCATACCTATGCATCGCCTCATTGTCACCAGTGTGCTTCGCTCAGAGGATGATGTAGCCCGCCTGCGACGTCGCAACACTAATGCCACTGAGAACTCCTGCCACCTCTACGGCACCACCGTTGACATCTGCTACAACCGCTACCAGCCCATTACCCGTGAGGTTCGTAACGACACGCTGAAATGGGTGCTGTCAGAAGTGCTGCGCGACATGCGCAAGCAGGGACGCTGCTACATTAAATATGAGGTGAAACAAGGCTGTTTCCACTTGACTGTCAGATGACTACGGCATGAGCTGCGTAGCGAGGAACTCCTCCCACTGGTCACCATATCCGTTAAACACGTTGAGGTCAACGTCGCCCACTATGCCTCGTACTCTGCCCGTTGCTGACAACTGCCACCAGCAGAGCCGAATGTCGGGCATATATTCGCTGTAACGGGCTATCCAGATTAGGTAGCCTCGTTTCAGGTCGGGTGCTTCCTGAAGATATTTGTTGACGAAACTCTGATTCACGTATATAATAGGCTTTATGCCCAGTTGCCGCTCAACGGCCTTCAGCCACGTGCGCATTTCTGCCAGCATTTTTTCCGCTCCGCCCATAGCGTTCACCTGAGCATCGGTGGGTTCTACGTCAAACACGGGCGGGAAGTCCCCCTTGTTGAAACGGGCAGTCTTCAGGAAGTGCTCTGCCTGTTCGCGTGCATCGCTGGTGGTTGAGTAGAAGTGATAGGCTCCCACATGATATCCGTGGGCACGTGCCTGCTTGTAGTCGGAAGCAAAGTATTTATTGGTGACAGTGGTACCCTGTGTAGCCTTGATGTAGATGAAGGAAACAGGATAGTCAGCCTCGCCGGTTACATGTTGTTGGTTGTGGCGCCCCAGATGAATAATGCGCAGGGCTTTCCAGTTGATGCCGTAGTGCTTACGCCCTATATCGTGCTGGTATCTGGAGATGTCGATGCCGTAGATGCGCTCTGATGAGAACTGCAGACGCTGTCCCTTGTACTTGCCTTCTATCCATGTGCCCACCTGAATATCCTTGAAGGGGCGCAGATGGAAGCCGTTTCCGTGTTGCAGCCCTCGTTCCCATTCGCCTTCAAAGTAGTCGTAGCCAGGCTTCTTGAAAATACCATGTCCAGAAGGTTGCAGATGTTCATCAATCATTCCAACGTAAATGCCGTTGTCATAGGTGATTACGCCATGATGATAAGGTGGTATGCCTTTATGCCAACCAGTCCTGTCCCAATAGCCGTTGAAGGCAATGACAGGAGGGAGTGGTTTGGTAGGTGCTGTAATACGCACAAGACGCAGCGAAGCCATTGGAATCAGCATTTTTCTTGTCTTCAGCTCCAGAATGGCGCTGTCGTTGTCTGCGTTGTAGTCGGCTATCATGCTGTAACCCTCGTCAGTAATGCGGTGTGAACGCAGGTAGTAGCTTAGCTCTGAATGTGCGTCGAGTCTGATGCGTAGCATAGAGTCGGCCTGCTGTTGCTGCCGTATTGCGAGCTTGGTCAACGGGGTGAGTGGCTGGTGGCGCACGTTCAGGTCCGGTCGTTCCTTCATGGCAGCATAGAGAGCCAGCAGCGTCGTGAGTAACGCTGCGAGGCAAATGGTCAGATTTTTGGTTTTATGTTGCATGATTCTCAATATTTTTGTTTACCTTTGTCGCCATGATAAAGATTTCTTTGCTCCAAACCGATATTGTCTGGGCTGATCCCCTTGCGAATATTCGCCAGGCTGATGCCTTGCTGAAGGCTCACGCAGGCAGCGATGTCTATGTCTTGCCCGAAATGTGGGCTACCGGCTTTGCCACCGAGCCAGAAGGCATTGCCGAACCAGAGTCGGCGAGCCAGGCTTTGCGCTGGATGCGCGAGGCGGCTGTGGGTCATCACTGTGCCGTGTGCGGTTCGTTAGCGGTGCAGACAGCTGACGGAACGTTCCGCAACCGCCATTATTTCTGCACGCCTGACGGTGTAGCCCATTACGACAAGCACCATCTCTTCAGCTATGGTCACGAAGACCGTTACTATACGGCAGGCCAGGAGCGTATGCTCGTGGAGTGGTGCGGATGCCGCTTCCTGCTGCTGACCTGCTACGACCTGCGCTTTCCCGTCTGGAGCCGTTTTACATCGGAGCATCCTTTTGATGCCATTATCTGTGTGGCTAACTGGCCTCAGTCGCGTCAGGCTGTCTGGGATGTGCTGACTCGAGCGCGTGCTATAGAGAACCAATGTTACCTCGTAGGTGTCAACCGGGTGGGCAACGACGATTATTCTCATTATTTTGGCCAAAGCCGCATTGTTGACGGCAGGGGCAACGTGCTCTGCCAGTGTGCTGATGATGCCGAGCAGGTGGTCACTTTCAGTCTTGACTTGTCAGCCCTTGAGTCGTCGCGTCAGCGCTTCCACGTGCTTGACGATGCTGACCCCTTTATTTTATAGCCATCATCCCTCAATCCACGCATCAATGAGCTTGCGGGCTATTGACAGTTTCTCAGGTATGGTGGGCAGGTTCTCTTTGTTGAACCAAGCCCCTTTCGACAGCTCTGAGCGTTGCAGGTGAATCTCCCCTTCCACGTAGTCGGCATTAAAGCCAACCATCAGTCCGCAAGGGTAGGGCCAGGGCTGACTGCCAAAGTAGCGCAGGTTGGTTATCGTGATGCCCGTTTCCTCCATCACCTCGCGGTGGACGGCCTCTTCGAGTGTCTCGCCTGTTTCCACGAATCCCGCCACCAGACCATAGAAGTCTGTGCGGAAGTTACGTGCATGAACCAGCAGCACCTCTTCACCCCGATGAATGAGCACGATAATGGCGGTGGCCAGCTGCGGCCACACCTCTTTGCCGCATTGCTCGCAACGCTTGGAGATGTCGGTGTGCATCTTCATGGTTCCGCCACAGACGCCGCAGAAGCGGGTGTTACGATCCCAGTAAAGCAGCTCATGGCACTTGCCTGCCTTCAGGTATTCCTCGTGCGACAGCTTGTAGTAGCTCTTCCTCAGTCCGCACATTTCGTAGCCCTTCATATTGCTGACAGGTTGGTCGATGCTGAAGGCCTGGTCGCCCTCAACGTTCATGACGTGTGTCCAAGGCTTCAGCTCAACAGGCGGTACTTCGCCTTCAGGAATGGTGCAGCCGTTGTCAGTACAGCGCAGCAGCAGTTCGTCTTTGCAGAAAATAAAGTATCTCATTTAGTCTCCGAATATCTGTTTACGGTCACGTTTTAATGCCGGCTCAGCCCAAGTCTCGGGCACGAACCGCCAGTTGTTGTTGGCTTTTGGCGTGACGATGCCCATGCGCTCTATCTCTTGCGTCATGTAATAGCGCTGGTCACGTTCGCTCATGCTGATGATGCGTCCGGACAGCGAGTCCTTGGGAATGCCGGCACCACGAGTCAGCAACTCGCCGCCGCCGTTGCCACGGTAGCTGTTCATCACCACCTTGTAGCTTTTCTGTTCGTCGAATGGCTGACCGTTCGACATACGCAGTACGCGCACCTTCTGACCGTCGGGCTTGGTGACATCCACCTCGTAGTCGATGCCTGCAGCCGAGTCGAAGTTGAACGTCAGGTTCTTGAATCCGTAGCGTTGCAGGTCCTGTGACGTGGAGTCGTTCAGCAACATGATGTGGTCATCGGGGCTCTTCATGGTGTTCACCCACTGGTCGTAGCTCATTTCCAACAGCTTGCGCACCTCTTCGCCCGTCATTCGCAGGGTGTATATCTGGTTCTCGAAGCGGTAGAGCTTGAACATGTCGCGCACAAAGACGTCGCCAGCCTTGATTTCAATATCGAACGACAGCGGGGCATTCAGCGAAATGTCGGCACCCGTTATCTGCAGCTGCAGGTTATGAATGAAGTCGGTAAAGGGTGCTGAGCCAAAGAAACAGTCGCGCGTACGTATGGGAGCCGTGAACACGCCGATGAAGCGGTTGACGTAGGCCCGGGTGCTGTCGATGGCCGGCTGGAAATGCTCCACAAAGTGCTGGTCAACCTCCAGACGGCGCACGTCAACCAGTTCGCCGGTCTTTTCGGTTACGTTCCATCTGCCGTCCCGTTGTTGCAGCGTCACCATAGCGTGAGCCACTTTCTGGGCGTTGCACGAGGGGTCCAGGCATATTACTCCCTTCTCGGTGGTGCTGAAGTGCTCGGTGTGGTCATGACCAAAGAATACGACGTCGAAGCCATCCACCTGCTCAGCCACCGCCTTCGAGGCATCCTCGTTATAGTGCAGGGTGGAGATGCCGCCGTCCCAGCCGCTGTGGAAGAGGCCTACCACTACGTCAGGACGTTCGTTCTGGCGCACGTAGTTCACCCAGTAGCGTGCAGAGCTGACCATTTCGTCGAAGCGCATGCCGCTCCATAGTGACTCGTGCAGCCAGCAGGGAATGGCAGGAGTCAGCATGCCGATGACTGCTACACGCACGCCGCGACGCTCAATGACGGTATAGGGTGGGGTGTAGGGCTTCCCCGTCGTCGTATTAATGATGTTTGCGCCCAGAACGGGACACTTCAGGTCTTTTATCCATTTGTCGTACACCGCGTGGCCCGTCTCCACATCGTGGTTGCCGAAGGTCTGGGCGTCGTACTTCAGGTAGTTGATGACGTCGGCAGCCACGTTCACCACGTCGGTCTTAATATAATTATTATAGTAGCAGGTGGGCTGTCCTTGCAGAATGTCACCGTTGTCGAGCACGATGACCGCGTCTTCGCCCACCTCGGCGCGCAGTTGGTTCAGATAGGTGCTGACGCGTGCCATAGAGCCTTCCATGGGTCGGTTGTTGAAGAAATCAACCGGAAAGAATGCTCCATGAACGTCGGATGTCTCGATGAGGTGTAATGTTATTGTCTTGTCTTGTGCCATTAATGTAAATGTCATGCACAGCAGCGCCATGCAGAGTGTCAGGTTTCGTTTTATCATGATTTGCCTTTTTATTTTCTGCAAAGTTACAAACTTTATGTGACATCACCAAATATCGGCACGTTTTTTGCTGCACCATTTGTAAATAAAAGTAAATCGAAAATAAGTAAATCGTAAATAACTATGGCATTCATTGACTATTACAAAATCTTAGGCGTTGACAAGAACATCCCCCAGAAGGATGTCAAGAAGGCCTACCTGAAGCGTGCCAAGCAGTTTCATCCCGACTTGCATCCCGATGACCCGAAGGCAAAGGCAAAGTTCCAGGCACTGACCGAGGCGTACGATGTCATCGGTGACCCCGAGAAGCGCAAGAAGTACGACCAGTACGGCGAACAATGGAAGCAGGCTGAGGCCTTCGAGAAAGGTGGAGGCGGCTTTGGCGGCTTCGGTGGTGGTGGCTCGGGCAACCCCTTCGACGGGTTCGACTTCTCGTCGTTCACGTCGGGTGGCGGCTTCTCGTCGTTCTTTGAGAATCTCTTTGGGGGCGGTTCCTCGCGCCGCACACAGCGTTCGCCGGGCTTCGGCAGTACCCGTTCTGCTGACACGCAGGCTTCCGTCCAACTGCCTCTTGTGACGGCATTACTGGGTGGCGAGGTCTATGTCAATACGCCAGACGGCACCAAACTGAAGCTGAAGATCAAGGCGGGCACACAGCCCGGCACGAAAGTCCGTCTGCGCGGAAAGGGGCAGGGTGGGCGAGACCTCATTCTGACCTACAACGTCCAGCTGCCCGAACAGCTCTCCGGGCAGCAGCAGGCGCTTATTCGTCAGGCACTCGGGTAAGGCATGGCCTGTCTTCAAAAAAACTCCCCCAAAAACTTGCATTTGCCATATTTTTTTTGTATCTTTGCAGTAGCATTTACATAAAGTAAGAACGAAGAAAGAAGGGATTGCGGCGGGCGGTCAACTTGACTTTAGCGGGCGGTGCAATCAATTGCGGCGGGCGGTGCATTTAATTGTACCGCCCGCTGCAGTTTCTGAACTCGGCATCTCTGCACCCTGAACTCGGCATCTCTGCACCCCGAACTCGGCACCTTTGTACCATCAACTCGCCCTCTTTAGTCTGCAAAGTCGGCCTCTTTAGCCTGCAAATTCCCTCTCTTTAGCCTGCAAATTCGGCCTCATTGTGAGTAAAAAGTCGGAATTTTGCCACACTTTGCCACATTAATGCCACGCGTAATGGCCTGATTATCAATGCTTGTTGCAAGTGTGGCATTTATTTTTGCAAAAAAAACTTAGGGGGGTGATAAAGTACCTTTCCGCGGTTAATATCGTTGAAGTTGAAGAATTCATTTTTCCTAAATACTTTATTGCCTTATTATTTGGTGATTCAAATAATAAGAGGAGCCTTTAAAACTCCCCTTATTATAGTCATCCAGCGGAAGGTGAGGGATTCAAACCCCCGATACCCGAAAGGGGTATACCGGATTTCGAGTCCAGCGCGATCGATCACTCTGCCAACCTTCCAGTTAAGTGAATGCCAACGAGCTTGCCCGTTTGGCTGGGCGTGAGGGAAGTCAAAATGAAGTTTTAACCTTCCTTCCCGTTGAAATCGGGTGCAAAGGTAACAATAAATTTTTGAACGACCAAACTTTTCACCGCTATTTTTTCGTACGTAGCACTTTGCCGTAATCAAACTACCATTTTGCCGTAAGCGGAGTGTCATTATTCTTGCACCCCAGAAGCTCGGATTATGCATAAAAACAATAGAGAATGCCGTGTGGACACTCTCTATTGCTCGTTTTATTGTATGGAATGAAATCCCCAGTTCAGAACTTATAGCGGAAACCGCCGAGGATGATGCCCTGCTCACCGACGCCAAGTTCGCCGAACACACGGAAGGCGCTACCATATTCCACACCCACTAATGAGGCCTGGAAATTGAACGTTGCTGAAGAATCGTCCTTAGAGCTTGCTCCACCTTTTTGTGATCGTAATGTCACACCGACGGCACCCTTTGAGTACCAGCTGATATGCTTCTTGACTGACCAGTTGTACTTGACGGCGGGCATAATGGTAAAGTATGTAGATTTTGAATCCTTTGAGTCGTCAAACTTACAGCCGCCAACGACAAATACACCACCGATGCCTACGCGGTTGTTGTTCAGACGGTGGAAATACTCTGCACTAATAGGGCCCCAGTAGCTTGTCTGCTTACCGGTAAACATACCCTTGGCTATAGAAGAGACAATATCAGTATTAGCACCTCCACCATAGGCTATGGCAATTTCGTTGTCATACTCAGTCTGTGCGTTTACGTTTACTGTAGCTATCATGGCAGCTACAACCATTAACAAAATCTTTTTCATATTACTATTTTTAATGATTTGAATAATTATAGCAGATGTTGTTTCCTAATTTAGGCTGCAAATGTATAAATATTTTTTTATAAAACAAAATAATATTAGTAAAAAAGAAGGGTAAGGGCTTAATTCTCACGCTAAAAGGGAATTTACTCGTGGTGATAAGGTTCGCCCTTGATGATGGTGCAGGCCCGATAGAGCTGCTCGGTAAAGACCAGACGGACCATCTGGTGGGAGAAGGTGAGGCGCGAGAGTGACAGCTGCTCGTTGGCACGCTGACAGACCGCGGGTGAGAAACCGTAAGGACCGCCAATGACGAAGACCAGACGACGAACAGACTGCTGCTTCTGCTGCAGCCAGCCGGCCAGCTCAACGCTGCGGAATTCGTGGCCGTGCTCGTCGAGTAGCACCACATGGTCGGAGGATTGCAGCTGTTTCAGTATGAGCTCGCCCTCGGCCGTTTTTTGTTGGTCTTCGCTGAGATGCTTGGTGTTTCGCAGTTCGGGAATGGTCAGGATGTCGAACGGCATATAGTGACTGATGCGCTCTGCATAGTCGCTGATGCCCGCCACGAAGTGCTTGCCCGTCGTCTTACCGACTTGTATCAATATGGTCTTCATGTTCCTCGTCGTCGATGGCATAAATGCTGCGTCCGTGGTGTACGGGGCAGAGCGTTTCGTTTTTGTCAATAGGCTGATATTCGTGTGCCCGTTTCGGATTCTTGGGGAACCAGCCTTTCTGCACGCGTTTCTTTTGCGAGAACAGTTCTCCGATGCCCCAGAGGGCCGATGCGCCGAAGACTCCGAGGAAGGAGGAGAAGTAGATGTTCTCGACAAACAGGGCGGCTACGATGCAGCCCAAGCCGATGAGCAGATAGACCACCCAGGGACGGGTGCCGAAGTGGTACTCGGTCTTGATGACGATGGGGTGCCAGATGCCGATGGTGAGGAACGTGATGACGGCTATAATGATTCCTGTGAAATACATAGGGCTTCGGTATTTACGATTTACTGATTTTCGATTTCGATTGTTGATGTTACCTCGTTGTGTGGAAACCGTCGAGGTTATCGTAGCGGCGCTTCATCATGCGGCTGTAGATGTTCTTCAGCCACAGGCTGTGAGTGGCCGTGAAGAGCAGGCCTATTATTATTAATATGGTGTAGCCGATGGTGTCGCCAAAGATGCCGGTAACCAGCAGCGCGAGGGCTACGGGTACGAAGAACACGATGAGTTCAACGACCAGCTGGAGGGTGTTCTCGAAGTTTCCCTTGCCCGTTATCTTGTCGTTCAGGGGCAGCGTCTGCTTGTTGTAGGCTGCCAGCTGGAACAGCAGGCAGTACTCCGGGCCTGACGTCAGGAAGAGGTAGGCCAGAATCATAAGTATGGAGTAACGGCCTGAGACGACGGTAGGAATAAGCAGCAGGGTGGGGAGTATGAGTATGGCACAGTAGAAGAAGTACTTGGCCTTGAGTAGCGTGTAAATGTTCTCCTTGTGCACCATGAGCAGGTCGATGTAGTTACCCTCGGGGCCCATAATCTTGACCAGGTTAACGGCTCCGAAGAACACGAAGCAGTAGAGGCACCAGATGTTGGTGGAGAAACGCCCGTCATAGACGTCGGTCAGCGAGAGCAACAGGCTGAGCATGGTGATGATGACGATGCCCTGAATGAAGCGTTGCTTGACGGTCTTGTTGCGCAGGGTGCTCTTCACTTCCAGCTTCAGGTATTCGCCCACCTGTCCGAAGTGGTTCAGGAACGAGAACTGGGAGACGTGGCGCAACTTAGTGGATTCGTGGCGCGACACCTCTTCTATGACAAAGTGCGACTGCAATCGGCGGTTGATGAGGAAGAGCACGATGCCTACCAGTAGGGTGACGGCGGCTCCTGTCCACGTGAACCAGTAGTCTTCAGAGAAGCTGAAAAGGGTGTCAAGCCATTTGTCGATGTCGATGAAGGCATAGCCGTACATGGCCAGATAAACCACTATGGGCAATGCCCACCACCATATTTTATGATTAACCAGCGTGCGCACCAGCAGGTACCACTGGCTGTTGACGAGGATGAGCAGATGCAGCAAGGCCAGCATGGCCAGTCCGCCCAATAGGGTCAGACCGCCGCAGACGCAGATGAAGACGTAGGGCACGAAGAGCGCCATCCAGATGAAGTTACCCCCCGACAGCAGGTTCGATACGAGGAAGCAGTCTATGATGCGCATGCGGTTCAAGGGCATGAGCAGGTAGGGCTTGATGAGCATGGCTGGTGTCTGCTGCATGCCGAAACGCATGAAGAAGTCGAGCGTGAGCAGGAAGGGCATGACGGTAAACAGCAGCGTGAAGTCGCCGCCGCGGGTGCCCCAGCCCAGCATGGTACCGATGACGATGAGGTAGAGAATGGTGAAGCCCATGCCGAGATAGACGAACACCTTGGCCACCTGGTTCTGTTCGAACATGGGGTGGCGGCGGCTGCTCAGCTTGATGTGGCGACGCAGCGCAAGATAGAGTTTCAGAAAGTTCATCGCAGGTCAATCACCTCGGCGTGAGGATAGTCTTTAGCGTTGAAACGGAACATGTTGTCGTTAAGCTTGGCTGCCTTCAGGTTGCTGATGTTGATGGTGGTCCAGCCGTTGCGCTGCTTCATCTTCACCTGCGTGGGAACGTAGCCCGACTTGCTCACCGTGATGTACATTTCCTGTATCTGGCGCTTCTTGTTGGTAGCCGTCAGATGAACCTCGTAGCTGTTGCCCTTGGTAGTCATGGTGTAGGTAAAGCCTTTCTTGTAAAGGTTGATGAAGTTGTAGGGGTTGAGTGCCTGCAGCTCAGCTTCCGAGGGGTTGCTGACGTTCACTTCGTCGTTGGCTTTCATGTAGGTCCATTGGGTCTTGCCGTCGAACCAGATGGTGGCCACTTCGGTGGTAGCTTGAAACTTCTTGCCCTTCACGAGAATGGTTCCGTCAGTAGGACTGAAGTTTGGACCTGAAATCTTGAACTTGGCGCTGATGCCCTGCTTGGCACTTACGGTCTGCGCAGCCTTGTCGAGCACCGTCTTGGCGTCTTGTGCATATCCGGCTAAAGGCAAAAGCGTGAAGAGGCAAAAAGGTAATATCCACTTTACCCACTTATGTAATCTGTTCATACGCATTCGTTTTTTACTGATTATCTATTATTTGTTTATCCATTCATTCATTCATCATCCATGAAGGGCTGATATCAAGCTCTCCAGGCTCATCTCGTCTTGAATGAGCACCTCGCGGGGCTTGGAACCCATAGCCATGCCAACGATGCCGGCTTTCTCGAGCTGGTCCATCAAACGGCCTGCGCGGTTGTAGCCAATGGCGAACTTACGCTGAATAAGGCTGGTGCTTCCGCTTTGTGACATGACAATAAGGTGGGCTGCCTCCTCGAAGAGCGGGTCAAGGTGCGACATATCGACATCGTTGGAACTGCCTCCGTCAGCGTCGCCCTCAACCATAGGTTCGGGCAACTCGTAAGTCTCAGGATAGCCTTGCTGGTCGGCTATAAACTGGTTGATGGCATCTACCTCGGGCGTATCGACGAAGGCACATTGCACGCGGATGGGCTCATTACCTTGCAGGTAGAGCATGTCACCACGTCCAATAAGCTGATTAGCTCCCATGCGGTCGAGAATGGTCTTGGAGTCAATGCCCTGTGCCACCTTGAAGGCAATACGTGCGGGGAAGTTGGCCTTAATGGTACCCGTAATGATGTTCGTGGTGGGGCGCTGTGTGGCTATAATCATGTGGATGCCTACGGCACGGGCCTTCTGGGCTATACGGGCTATGGGCAGCTCTATCTCCTTGCCTGCCGTCATGATGAGGTCACCATACTCGTCGATGATGACCACGATATAAGGCATGAACTTGTGGCCTTTCTCGGGGTTCAGCTTGCGGGCAAGGAACTTCTTGTTGTAGTCCTTGATGTTACGCTCGCCGGCTGCCATCAGCAACTCGTAACGGGCATCCATCTCCACGCAGAGCGAGTTCAGCGTGCGCACCACCTTGCTGGTGTCGGTGATAATGGGCGATGCCGACTCGTCGGGCACCTTAGCCAGGAAGTGCTTGTCAATCTTGGCATAGATGCTGAATTCCACCATCTTCGGGTCAACCAGCACAATCTTCATCTCGGCTGGGTGTTTCTTGTAGAGCAACGATGTGATGATGGCGTTCAGACCTACCGACTTACCTTGACCAGTAGCACCAGCCACCAGCAGGTGGGGAGCCTTGGTGAGGTCGAACATGAACACCTCGTTGGTAATGGTCTTGCCCATAGCGCAGGGCAGTTCCATCGTGGTCTCCTGGAACTTCTTTGAGTTCAGCACGCTCTCCATCGACACCACGCTGGCCTTGGCGTTAGGCACCTCGATACCGATGGTACCCTTGCCGGGAATAGGAGCAATGATACGTATGCCCATAGCCTTCAGGCTCAGGGCTATATCGTCCTCCAGGTTGCGAATCTTGGAGATACGGACACCTTGGGCTGGGGTGATTTCGTAAAGTGTGATGGTGGGGCCTACAGTAGCCTTGATGGCATCAATCTCTATGCCGAAGTTGCGCAGCACCTCGACGATGCGGTTCTTGTTGGCAGTTTGCTCCTTCATGTCAATGTAGGGCTTTCCGTCGTCCTCATACTTCTTCAGCAGGTCGAGCGTGGGGTAGTGGTAGTTCTCCAACTCCAGCTTCGGGTCATAGGGGGTGTCCAGGCTTCCGCGCATGTCATCGCCGCTGGCTTTCTCCTCGTTTTCAGCTACTTCTACTTCCATTTCGGGGGTGTGTTGCTGGATGCTGGCTGCTGTATGTTGAGTGGCAGGTGTCGAACTTTGCGTAGCATCATTAATTTCACTGTCTTGCGAGGAGTTGGCGGGGTTCTTCCATTCAACGGTCTCCGTGTAAGGGTCGTCAAACGTGGTGGGGTCTTCTACTATGTTGGTCAGCGGATTATTTGCATCCTCAGGGTCTTTCTTCGACGGGTCGTGAATGGTGAACTTCACCTTGTCAAATATCTTGCTGGGGTTCAGCAGCTTGCGAATGAAGTAAATGGTCTCTGCACTAATGTAGGTGAGAAACGCTATAGCCGTCAGAGCCAATACGGCAGTCAGACCGGGTGAGCCCATGTAGCCCTCAATTTGCTGGCATATATACAGTCCGTGGTCACCGCCAGGACTATAGGTGCTGTTGACAAACAGCGGCTTCAGGAACTTGGCCAGCGTCACAGAGAGCCACACCATAACCAGCATCAGCACCATGAACCATTTCAGCAGGTTGACGCTGGTGTAAGCCTTCATCAGGCGTAGCGATACCAGAATAAGGAATACGGGAATAAGAAACGCCGGGAAACCAAAGCATTGCTTCACGAAGAAGTAGGCGGTATAGGCACCCAGCGAGCCGCAGCTGTTCTGGAACTCACCGTTCTGGTTGGCCAGTTCGCCGTCGCGTGGTGACTCTATGAGCGTCTGGTCGGCGGCTCCTGTTGTAAAGAAAGACACAAACGAGAGTATCATATAGATGGCGATGCCAAACAAGATGATACCCAGTATAAAGTTTATCTTTTCGTTCTGAAATATATTGTTGACACCCAAGGCCTCCATAAACGAAGACTTCTTGGCGGTGCTGCTCTTTTTCTTTGCCATATGTTAAGTTTATCATCAATTGAATTGCAAAGTTACGATTATCACACCAAACTACCAAAGATTTTTTCGCTTTTTAACAACGAAAATCGCACAAGGACTTTGTCGCACCGTGCGATTCGTTATTCTGCGTGCTACAAGACGGCACTTTCAGTCGTCAATTTCGCCTGCTCGGAGAATGATGCTGGTAGCACCAATGGTAAAGAGTGAACCGTCGGTAATGACACGGCGTTCTGGAGGCAGTATCTCCACATTGTCAACAAATGTACCTGTATTGCTGTTCCCGTCGCGCAACACGTATTTCAACTTCCCGTGCTTGTCGCGGCTGACGTTGATGACACAATGGTTTAAATCGACGCTGGGGTCAACAGTCTCAATAGGCGTATTGATGGGGTTGCCTTTCTGGTAACGCCCAATGACGTTATCGCCCATACGCAGAGGGATGGTCTGCTTGTAGTGGAACACGTTCTCTATGACGATGATGCTGCCGTATTCGCCTGTTGGCTGAGAATCGAACTGGGCTCGGTTCTCTGCATTTTCCTCGCGCTGGGTAGCCCGCAGCTTTGATACGCCGATGCGAATGCCGAACTGCTTACCGCACTCCGTACATTGAAACACCAAAGACTGACCAGACTCGTATTTCGTCTCGTCGAAGGTGATGTAATGATCACATTTGGGACAGCGTACTCTTTTCAAGTTTGTGATTATTTTGTTATTCTTCTATCTTCATTACCCAGGCGAGGTCGTATTCTTCGTGGTCGCGGAATTTGTTGACCATCTGATAGGCATCGCGCTCATTGGCATAATGACCGTAAACCACGCGGTTTACTTTATTTTTTGTATGTACGCGCGCACTCGCGTAACCTTGTTTATGCAGTAACTGTACAAAATTCTGGGCGTTAGCCATTGATGTCTGGCTGGCCAACACCACCACATAATAGGTCTTCTTCTGCTGCTGAACCACAGGAGTAGTGGCAGTCGTGTCCTTCGCTTCTTCTGTTGCTTTCACGTTCATGGTGTCAGTCACGGCCTCGGTTGCTGCCACACGTGTGGTATCGGCTTGAAGCTGCGATTCGCTGTTATTCGTCAGAACAGGTTGCATGGAGGCAAAACCAGTCTGAGAAGGAAAATTAGTGGAGACTGGCGTCGTGATAAGGAAGTAAGCAATGATGGCAGCGGCTATTGCTACGGCGTTACGAATCCAGGCTACACGAATGCTGATGGTCTTGCCCTCATCGTCAGCAGACTCATCAATAGCAAGTACGCTGGCTTTGTTTTCTTCTGCTTCCTGGTTATTGGCTTCCGTTACAACTTGCTCAACCGCATGCTGCTCTTTGGACTCGGGAGCCAGTTGGCGCATTTCGAACGAACTGAGTCCGTAATACTCGGGAGTAAGAATGCCGGCTTCGTTGGGAACAAACTCTATGTTTCCACTCTCGTTGAGCGATAGTGTTCCTATGTTATTCAGGTCATAAAAACCACACTCTCTAAGGGTATTCCAGAGCTCGTTTACTTCGGCATTAACACGCTGTTGAGCATCGGGATAGCTCAAATTATAACACTCTGCATACGAATGAATTAATAAAGAGTCGTTCATTCTTAGCTGAGGGTTAAAGCCTAAGGTTCTGAGAGGGGGAATAAAGGATGCGTCAGATGCATCATAGCGTGCGTCAATATGATGCGCTGTGAAACCTCCAAAATCGGGAATAATGACACAATCATTCTCCAATAAAAGTACCTCAATATGTCGAGCTATTTCAATCACGGATGCAAAATTAAGCTATTTTCTTGATTTATGCAAGCAAAAATGCAAAAAAACTTTTTTTATCCAAGAATTATTACTAATTTTGCACTTAAATTTGAAAAATATTATAGTATGAACTACATTGAAACAGACATAAAAGGTGTGTTTATCATAGAACCTAAGGTGTTTGAGGATGCTCGAGGTTACTTTATGGAAGCATGGAAACAGTCTGAGTTTGAACAATATATAGGAGCGGTTGACTTCATTCAGGACAATGAGTCGAAATCCTGCTTTGGCGTTTTGCGCGGTCTTCATTACCAAAAAGGTGAGTATTCGCAGGCCAAGCTTGTACGTGTTATTAAAGGTAGCGTGCTTGACGTTGCAGTTGACATTCGCCGAAGCAGTCCTACCTTTGGCAAGCATGTGATGGTGGAACTCAATGAAGACAACAAGCGTCAGTTTTATATTCCACGTGGTTTTGCCCACGGTTTCCTGGTTTTAAGCGAAGAGGCTGTTTTCACTTATAAGGTTGATAATGTCTATGCGCCGCAGGCGGAGGCAGGCATTCGCTGGGACGACAATACGCTCGGCATCAAGTGGCCCATTGATCCTGCCAAGGTGATAACGAGCGACAAAGACCTCCGGCAGCCAGCTTTTGCTGATGCCGTCTATTTTGAATGAATATAGATTTCTAACATAACTTATACATTTTATTTTAGTATGAATATTGCAATTGTAGGAACAGGTTACGTTGGTTTGGTTTCTGGAACCTGTTTTGCCGACACGGGTGCCAATGTTACCTGTATCGATGTAGATGAGAAAAAGATTGAACGACTGAAGAATGGTGATATTCCCATTTATGAGCCTGGACTTGACGAACTGGTTAATAAGAACGTGAAGGCAGGCCGTCTGAAGTTCTCTACCGACCTGGCATCGGTGCTTGACGATGTGCAGATTGTCTTTTCGGCTGTTGGTACACCTCCCGATGAAGACGGTAGTGCTGACTTGAAATACGTGCTGCAAGTGGCGCGCACTATTGGTCAGAACCTGAATCATTATGTGGTAGTGGTGACTAAGTCAACCGTTCCCGTTGGCACAGCCCGGAAGGTGCGTAAGGCTATTGAGGAAGAACTGGTGAAGCGTGGCGTTAACGTACCTTTCGACGTAGCTTCTAACCCTGAGTTCCTGAAGGAAGGTAACGCTATTAAAGACTTTATGTCACCTGACCGTGTGGTGGTAGGTGTTGAGAGCGAACAGGCCAAGAAGGTGCTCACAAAGCTTTACAAGCCGTTCCTTATCAATAACTTCCGCGTTATCTTCATGGATATTCCATCTGCCGAGATGACCAAATATGCAGCTAACTCTATGCTGGCAACGCGTATCTCGTTTATGAACGATATTGCCAATCTTTGCGAACGCGTAGGTGCTGATGTTAATATGGTGCGTCAGGGTATAGGTGCTGACACACGTATTGGACGTAAGTTCCTCTATGCCGGTTGCGGTTATGGCGGCAGCTGTTTCCCCAAGGACGTAAAGGCACTTATCAAGACGGCTGACCAGAACGGCTACTCGATGGAGGTGCTGAAGGCTGTAGAACGTGTGAACGAAAAGCAGAAGAGCGTACTTTTTGAGAAGCTCATCAAGGCTTTTGGCTCAAAGGAAGCCCTGAAGGGCAAGACAGTTGCCATGTGGGGACTTTCGTTCAAGCCGGAGACTGACGACATGCGTGAATCTACCGCACTTGTCATGATAGGATTGCTGCTTGAAGCCGGTTGCACTATTCGTGCCTACGACCCAGTGGCAATGCCTGAGTGTAAGCGTCGTGTAGGTGATGACGTGACTTACTGCAACGATATGTACGATGCTGTGCTGGATGCTGACGTCTTGCTGCTGTTGACAGAGTGGAAAGAGTTCCGTCTGCCCACATGGGGTGTCATCAAGAAGGCGATGAAGCAGCCGCTGGTCATCGACGGACGCAACATCTTCGATAGCGAAGAGTTGGAAGAAAACGGCTTTGAGTATCATTGCATCGGAAAATAAGGATATGTATATATTATTAAATGAGAAAAACTTTGTATCTTATAATATGTCTTCTGTTTGCACTCTTTGTGGGGTGTAAGCAGAAAGACATTGCATCGCCTGAAGTGAAGGAGAGCAAGGAGGCAAAAGCCTTGTTGCAGGGCATTTGGGTGGATTCTGAGACTGAAAATGTGGTGTTTAAGGTACAAGGTGATACGGTGTTCTATCCCGATTCAACCAGTCAGCCGGCCTATTTCAAGATTGTTGGCGACACCATGATTCTTGGAAATTCCGCCACGAAGTATGCCCTTGTGAAGCAGACGGAATATAACTTCTGGTTTGAGAATCAGAATGGTGACGTTATCAAGTTGGTGAAAAGCGACGAGGAGTCCGACTCCCTCAACTTTAGCACCAAGCCTACCGAAGTGTTGACGGTGACGGAAAAGACCGAACGTGACACGGTGGTCAACTATGATAATGAGCGATATCATTGCTATGTTACCATCAGCCCAACTAAGTACAAGGTGCTCTCAACAGCCTATAATGACGATGGGGTTGAGGTAAGCAACGTATATTATGACAACATTGCTCACTTGAGTGTCTTTCATGGTCAGGCGCGTCTCTTCGGTAAGAATTTCAAGAAACAGGAGTTCACCAGTTTCGTTCCCGAAGATTTCCTGAACAAATCAATTCTGAGCAATGTGGAATATGACAGTGCCGATGCGGAGGGATTTCATTTCCGTGCTACGCTGTGTACGCCGAATGCCGCCAGTTGCTATATGGTGGAAATCACCGTGTCCTTCAAGGGAAATGTAAGCATGAAGCTCGTGGAATAAGCTTCATGCTGTTCTCCTTCTTTTTATTCTGGTTTTCTCGCATCACCGTTGTCTTGTGGCAGCGGAGTGCTGGTGGTTTCCTCCTGCGGTTCGTCGGTGGCAGGCTGCTCGCTCTCTTTGGCAGGAATCTCTTCGCCTTCATATTCCAGTTCAACGATGCCAAGGCTGTCTATGGCCAGCGAATCTGAATCGTTAGGCTGATAATATACACCCTGACAACTGTATAGGCTTGCGTTTACATCGCCACGAGGAGCGGCAAACTTCCCATGATACTTCTTAAAGGCTGGATCACCCAATACGGACTGAAAGAAGAGTCCGCAGATGGGGAGTGCCGTACGCGAGCCTTGTCCTAATGCTCCAGTACGGAAGTGTATGCTACGGTATTCGCCGCCAACCCATGCTCCTGCAACTAAGTTTGGACTTACTCCTACAAACCATGCGTCAGAATGGTTGTTTGATGTTCCGGTTTTACCGCCAAACTCTGTATCTTGATGGGCTCCTACATATCCCCAAAGGCTCATGCTTGTGCCGCCAGGTTCGCGCATGCCGCCCATCAGCATCTGCTGCATCAGATAAGCACTCCTATAAGGTATGGCCTGGCGCTCTTCGGTGGGAGCACTATAGATTTCGTTGCCCTCGCGGTCCAGAATGCGGGTTACCAGAATAGGACGGTGACGCTTTCCGTCATTGGCTACGGTAGCATAGCTGTTAACCAGTTCCAGCAGGTTGACGTCGCTGGAGCCTAACGCTAATGACGGGGTGGGGGTGAGCTCGCTGTTAATGCCCATCTCATGAGCGGTATGTGCTATGCGCTCAATGCCTACCTCCTGACCTAAGGCTACAGCAATAGAGTTGACGCTTTGGGCAAAGGCACTTTTCAAGGGCATCATGGCTCCCGAGAAACGGCCGTTAGCATTGGTGGGTGTCCAAGTAGTCATCTTGCCTCCATTAGACACTCTCATAGTGAAGGGTTCGTCACGGCGCACATCACAAGGAGTCATTCCCTGATTCATAGCTTCGGTATAGACGAAGAGCTTGAATGTAGAGCCAGGCTGGCGCTTGGCGGTCACCTTGTCGTACTTCCAGTGATTGAAGTCGATGTCACCGACCCACGCCCTTACCAGTCCGGTCTTCGGCTCTATGGCCACGAACCCGCAATGCATGAATTTCACCATATAGCGGATGGAGTCCATACTGCTCATTTCCTGTTCAATGGTTCCGTGCTCATAGTCAAACAGCTTCACCTTATGGGGCTGGTTCATGTAGTAGTTGACCGAGTCCTCGTTCTCGTACTTTTGCATCAGGAACTTGTAGTAAGGCTGTCGTTTGGCAATGTCCTCAATGAAGTGGGCTATTTCCTGCTGACGCTCGTCGCGCCAAGGGTTCATTCCGCTCCAGTGGCTGTTGAAGTTCTGCTGCACCTGTCGCATCTGCTTAACGGCGGCTTGTTCAGCATATTTCTGCATACGCGAGTCGATAGAGGTGTAAATCTTCAGACCGCTGGTATAAAGGTCCATGCCGTTATCTACACACCATTCCTTCAGTTCGCTGGCTACCGCCTCACGGAAGTAGAGGGCCTGACCGTCGTAGTTACTCTCCACGCTGTAGTCCAGCTTGATGGGTTTCAGCTTGAGCGTGTCGAAGGCTGCTTGCGTCAGCAGTCCGTGCTCCAGCATATTATTCAGCACCACGTTACGCCGCTTCAGCGAGTTTTCGGGATTGATGCGAGGATTATAGTAGGTGGTAGCTTTCAGCATTCCTACCAGGATGGCTGCCTGGTCAGCAGTCAGCTGCTTGGGTGTGATGCCGAAATACGTCTTACAGGCAGTCTTGATGCCAAAGGCGTTTGAACCAAAATCAACCGTGTTGGCATACATGGTGAGAATTTCTTTCTTATCGAAGAACATCTCAATCTTTACGGCGGTAATCCACTCTTTGCTCTTCATGATGAGCATCTTTACTCCAGGAATATAGCCTAACAGTCCTGTGGAATACTGGGTTCGCACGCGGAACATATTCTTGACCAGCTGCTGGGTAATAGTAGAGGCGCCGCGTGCATCGTGGTGAACAATATAGTCCTTGGCGGCAGCAATGACACCTTCGAAGTCGATGCCGAAGTGCCTGTAGAACCGCTCGTCCTCAGTCGAGATGAGTGCATCCCAGAAAACGGGGTTGACATCCTCGAAATTCACCGGCGTACGGTTCTCGCTAAAGAACTTTCCTATGGGTTGTCCGTCGTCGCTGTAGATGACAGATGCCTCGGCTGTCACCGGGTTCATAATGGCATTGATGCCGGGTGACTTGCCGAAGAGCCAAAGGAAGTTCACGTCAACGGCTCCTAAATACAAGATAAATGCCACGATGCATGACAAGAAGCCTACTGCGGCCTTGGTGTACCAGGCACGTCCCTTATACAGTCCTTTATACCAATTCCATGCATTGGTGAAGTATTGTCCTATTTTAGCGATTACCTTTTTCATATACAAGAGGAAATATAATTCAGAATTTGTTCTTTGTCATCGGGGTGAAACCATTTCATGTCTTTGTCGCGCTTAAACCACGTCAGCTGTTTGCGGGCATAGCGGCGTGTGTTACCCTTCATTCGCTCTATGGCTTCTTCTAAAGTCCATGTTCCATCCATGTAGGCGAACATCTCTTTGTAGCCGACGGTGTTCAAGGCATTCAGCTGCCGCTGGGGGTAAAGCTTGCGGGCTTCGGCTTCCAGCCCTTGCTCCATCATGTTATCCACCCTTTGGTTAATGCGCTCATAGAGTTCTTCGCGAGGGCGGTTCAGTCCTATTTTAATCAAGTGGAAGGGGCGTTCTTTCTTTTGTTGCTTTCTGAAGGAAGTGTAGGTATTGCCAGTCTGATGGCATATCTCCAAAGCATGCACCACACGTCTGGTATTCTTCTTATCTACTACTTCATAATGTTCGGGGTCCAGCCGTTTCAGTTCTTCGCAGAGTGCTTCCAGTCCTTCCTTCTGCAAACGCTGTTTCATCATCGTGCGAATGTCATCGCGAATGGTCGGTATGTCATCAATACCGTTACATACTGCGTCAATGTACATCATGCTGCCCCCGCTCATCAGAGCTATGTCGTGCTCCTTGAAATGCTGACTGAGCCAAGACAGCACATCCTGCTCAAACATGGAGGCACTATAGTAATCCTCCAAATTGAGCATTCCTGTAAACTCATGTCTTGCTTGTTGGCGTTCTTTATCAGTTGGTGCTGCTGTACCTATTTCCATCCCCCTGAATAACTGACGGGAGTCAGCATTAATGATGGGGACATTAAAATGTCGGGCCAGTTCAATGGTGAGCTTGGTCTTACCGACAGCCGTTGGTCCTGTTATGACAATAAGCGTTTTTGTATTCAACGTATGACGCCGCGCTTAGAGTTCTCTATAAACGTGCAGATGTAGTTCACTTCTTTCGAATCAGGATACTTGGCTCTTGCCTCTGCAATACCATCTTTCAGCACACCTTTTGCATAAATAATACGGTACGCATCGTGAATGGACTCAATGACGTCGTTGCTGAATCCACGACGACGCAGTCCGATGAGGTTCACACCTGCATAGCGCACGGGCTCTTTGCCGGCAATCACGTAGGGAGGAATATCCTGGCTGGTACGGGTGCCGCCCTGTATCATGACGTAGCCACCAATGTTATTGAACTGGTGGACGAGCACTTCAGCTGAAATAATGGCATTATCGTCAACAATCACCTCTCCGGCAAACTTTGTTGAGTTACCGATAATACATCCGTTGCCTATTACACAGTCGTGGGCAATATGCATGTTCTCCATCAGCAAGTTTCCATTACCGACTATGGTCTTTCCCTTCGACGCTGTACCGCGACTGATGGTAACATTCTCACGAATGGAGTTGTTGTCACCAATCTCGCAGGTGGTTTCTTCGCCTTGGAACTTCAAGTCCTGCGGCTTCGTTGAGATGCTTGCGCCAGGAAAGAACTCGTTGCCGTTGCCGATGCGTGCGCCAAAATGTATGGTGACGCTGTTAAGAAATTTGTTGTTATCACCTATAACGACGTTCTTGTCAATGACACAGAAGGGACCTATCACGTTTCCGTCGCCGAGTTTTGCCTCGGGGTCAACTACTGCTAATGGATGTATCTGATTCATAAATTTTCGCCAAAATAATTATTTGTTCTTTACAATTTGTGCGGTAAAAGTTGCTTCTGCTACGATATGGTCGCCCACAAAGATGTAGCCCTTCATCGAGGAAATGCCGTGACGAACGGGAGCCAGCAGGTCAACCTTAAAGATGAGCGTGTCGCCTGGTACTACCTTTTGGCGGAACTTCACTCCGTCAATCTTCATAAAGTAGCTTGACCAGCGCTCAGGCTCCTCCAGCGTGTTGAGCACCAGCAGCCCTCCGCATTGTGCCATAGCCTCTATCTGCAGCACACCAGGCATGACGGGCTCTTCGGGGAAGTGTCCCTGGAAGAATGGCTCGTTAGCCGTAACGTTCTTAATGCCCACAATGGTGGTAGCACCCAGCGCGATGACCTTGTCCACCAGCTGCATGGGGTAGCGGTGGGGCAGCAGTTCACGAATTCGGTTCACGTCCATGAGGGGCTCCTCGTTGGGGTCGTAGATGGGGGCTTGTATTTCGTGCTTACGAATCTCCTTGCGCACCAGTCGGGCAAACTTGTTGTTAATGGTGTGTCCCGGTCGGGTGGCTATAATGCGGCCCTTGATGGGCTTGCCTATGAGGGCCATATCGCCAATGATGTCAAGCAACTTGTGGCGGGTGCATTCATTCTCCCACATCAGCGGCTTGTGCTGGATGTAGCCTAAGTCTGTAGCATCACGATGCTCTACGTGCAGCATGTCGGCCAGCATGTCCAGACGTTCCTGGGTGGTCTGACGCTCGTAGATGACGATGGCGTTGTCCAAGTCGCCGCCCTTGATAAGGTTGGCCTGAAGCAACGGCTCAATGTCGCGTACAAATACAAAGGTACGTGCGCGCGCAATTTCAGTAGCGTAGTTCTGCGGGTTGTCAAGTGTGGCAAACTGGCTGTTGATGAACTTCGACTCAAACGAGCACATGGCCGTAATGCTGAACTGGTCGTCAGGCAATATGGTGATGCACGAACCTGTCTTGTCGTCCTTCACCTCAATCTTCTTGCGAATGACGTACCAGTCCTTAGGGGCATTCTGCTCTTCGAAACCTATTTCCTGTATCTTCTCCACGTACTGAATAGCGGAGCCGTCAAGTATGGGGAACTCTGGTCCGTTCACCTGAATCAGACAGTTGTCAATACCTAAAGCGTAGAGTGCAGAGAGTCCGTGCTCTACGGTTGATACGCGTACGTTGTCGCCTTTTCCTAACACGGTGCCACGCTGTGTGTCAACCACGTTCTCTGCGATGGCCTCAATAACCGGCTCACCTTCCAAGTCTATACGTTGAATCCTGTAGCCTGTGTTCTCAGGTGCAGGATTGAAAGTAACGGTAAGATTCAGACCGGTATGCAGTCCCTTGCCAAACAGCGAGAAACTGCCTTTCAGTGTTTTCTGTTTCATTTATCTTCTTTGTTTACAGATTTCTTCAGTTCTTCCAGCTCCTTACGAAGCATGCCCAGTTCCCTGTACATGTCGGGCAGACGGCGGTAGAGGGCCTTTGCCTTGAAGAAGACCTTCGGGTCCATGTGGGGTGAGCCGATGAGGTTCTCACCGTTGCCTTTTGTATCGCCTATGACACCACACTGGGCACCTATTATCGTACGGTCAGCCACATGAATATGGCCCGCGAAGCCTGCCTGGCCGCCCACCATGCACCAGTTGCCTATCTTCGTGCTGCCTGCCATTCCCACCTGGGCTGACATGACGGTGTTCTCGCCGATTTCACAGTTGTGGGCCACCTGAATCAGGTTGTCCAGTTTCACGCCCTTATGAATGATGGTCTGACCCATCGTTGAACGGTCTATGCAGGTGTTGGCACCTATCTCCACGTTGTCCTCGATGACCACGATGCCCAGCTGGGGTATCTTGTCGTAACCCTCCTGACTGGGGGCAAAGCCGAAGCCGTCGGCACCAATCACGCTTCCGGCATGTATGGTGACGTTCTTGCCAATCTGACAGCCGTCATAGATGCACACATGGGGGAAGATGCGAGAGCCGTCGCCTATCTTCACACCGTCGCCAATGTAGGCAAAGGGGGCCACATAGACGTCGTCGCCTATCTCTGCTGACTTCGACACAAAGGCCAACGGGTCAATACCCGTCTTCTTGGGCAGCGACTGCGCATACATTTGCAATAACAACGCCACGCTCTCATAGGCATTCTTCACGCGTATGAGCGTAGCCTTTACCGGGTGTTCCAGTTCCACGTCTTCGTTGATGAGCACTACCGATGACTTGGTATCGTAAATGTAGTGTGTATATTTTGGGTTCGACAGGAACGAGATGGCTCCTTCTTTCCCTTCTTCTATCTTTGCAAAAGTGCTAACGGTGGCATTCTCGTCACCCTCTACACGACCGCCGATCATGTCGGCAATTTGCTTGGCTTTAAATTCCATTCGTTACGTATTTATTTATTCGTGCGTGCAAATATACAAAAAAACTTTTACATACGTTGATAACATAGGTAATATTTTCGTATTTTTTTCGAAAGTAGATGCACATTTAAGATTTCTGAAGCATCTGCAATGTCTTTTACCGTTCCGTCCTTGTATAAAATGCCTATGCTGTCATCAGCCGGATTGTACATGTCTTTCCCTATTTCTGCTACGGTCAGCAGGTAGTCGGTGTCCTCCTTGCTGATGCCGAAGGTTTCTGCAAGTCGGGTACGCAGGTCCTCCAGCTCTTCTTCGGTTGGCGGCTCTTCGCGTACTTCTACGTGGAACAGGTGACGGTCCAGCAGGTCGGTGGCCAGCAGCCTCAGAATGGGGTCGGCGGCATGTTTCCAGGCTTTCAGCGCGCTCCAGATGTCGCTGTCGTCCAACTCGGCATACATCTGCAATGCCTCGGGCTGCTCCTCGAACCAGGCTGCGTCAATGTCATGCTCCAGGAAGTAACGCAGCGACGGCGAGGCAAAGAGCTGCTCACCCTGCCACGTGAGCCACTTGGCGCGCCTCAGCGTGTTGACCAGCACCTTTTCGTAGCCTACCGTCGTCTTGTGCAGATATACCTGCCAGTACATCAGTCGCCGGGTGGTCAGGAAGTTCTCAATAGAGTAAATGCCCTTGGCCTCCACCACCAGCTGCTCGTCCTTGACATTCAGCATCTTGATGATACGTGCAGACCCGATGTTTCCCTCCGTCACACCCGTGTAGAACGAGTCACGCCTCAGGTAGTCGAGCCGGTCCATGTCGAGCTGGCTGGAAATGAGCTGGTGGAAAATCTTGTTCGGGTACTGGTTCTTGAAGATGCTGATGGCCAGGTTCAGCTGTCCGTTCAGGTCGCGGTTGATGTGTTCCATCATCATGAGCGATATGTCTTCATGCGATATGCCGCTGATGAGCGTGTGTTCCAGCACATGCGAGAACGGCCCGTGCCCAATGTCGTGCATCAGTATGGCGGCCTCTACGGCCTCGGCCTCAGAGTCAAAGATATAGACCCCCTTCTCCTGTAGTGAGCGTACCGCCTCCGACATCAGGTGGAAGGCGCCTAACGAGTGCTGGAACCGCGTGTGGCGCGCACTCGGATAGACCACCGAAGCCAGCCCTAACTGGTTGATGCGGTTCAGGCGCTGGAAGAACGGGTGCTCAACGATGTTGTATAGCAGGCCGCGGGGAATCCTGATAAACCCGAAAACGGGGTCGCTGATAATCTTTAATGTATCCATTTGGTTCAATTTGCATGCAAAATTACAAAATATTTGTCAATTAAAGGTTGTCAATTGGCAATTATTTGCTATCTTTGCATCTTAAAGAACATGAATATGGAAGAAAATGTCATAACAAGCCTGCAAAACGCGCGCATCAAGCATCTTGTGCAGCTGCAGCAGAAGTCATCTGAACGCCGCCTTACGGGCCTCTTCGTCGTCGAGGGACAGCGTGAGCTCATGCATTGCGTGGAGGCAGGCTACGACGTGGAGAGCGTTTTTGTTTGTCAAAGGTCTAAGGATGAAGGTCAAAGGCTTTTTGGTACGCATACATCCTTTACCGTCACTCCTGCCGTCTATGAGAAAATAGCCTACAGGGGCAGCACGGAGGGCATTGTGGCGGTAGTGCGACAGCGTCCCTTGACGCTCCGTGACTTGCACCTCAGCCCAAGTCCGCTCATCATGGTGCTCGAAAGCGTGGAGAAACCCGGTAACCTGGGGGCTGTGCTCCGTTCTGCTGATGCAGCAAAGGCCGATGCCGTCATTGTCTGCGACCCGCTCACCGACCTCTACAACCCGAACCTCATACGGGCCTCGCTCGGTGCCTTGTTCTGCGTGCCTACCGTAGCCTGCACTACCGCCGAGTGCATTCCGTTTCTGAAAGAGCGTGGCATACAAATCCTCACGGCCCAGCTGCAGGACTCCAACCTTTATTACGATACCGACATGCGCCAGCCCACGGCCATCGTCATGGGCACCGAGTCAACGGGTCTGACCGACACATGGCGCCAGGCTGCCGATGCCCACATTCGCATCCCCATGCTTGGCCGTATGGACTCCCTCAACGTCTCCGTCTCTGCCGCCATCCTCCTCTTTGAGGCCGTCAGGCAGAGGAATGGTTAGGACCTGACCCCCTCTGACTCCTGACCCCCTCTAACTTATGACCCCCTCTAACTCCCCCTGTAGGGGGAGGACGGTATGCGTGCATGTCCTTGAGTAGTAATTGTCCCCCTCCTACAGGAGGGGTCAGGGGAGGTCACTAACTCCCTCTAACTCCTGACCCCTTCTGACTTATGACCCCCTCTGACTCCTGACCCCCTCTAACTCCCCCTGTAGGGGGAGGACAGATACTTTGCAAGCCCTTGCGTGGTATTCGTCCCCCTCCTACAGGAGGGGTTAGGGGAGGTCACAAATTGCAGATAGACAGGGAGCAACAAAAAGCCTCCCCCAGTCGGGGGAGGTTGGAGGGGGCTTTAAGGCTGCACCACAGGATTACTAATCGGCGTGAGCTTATAGATGGGCCCGTACTTCTTCTGGGCATCCTTGTAGCCCGTAATCTCCACCAGGTTGCCCCAGGTCAGCGAACAACGCTGCTTGAAGGCCTTGCTGGTCATGTCGTCCAGGTCAGAGCCGTCGGGCAGGAAGCGCACCCTCACGCCCTCCACCAGCGTCTCTGGGTTCGTGTTCTTGGCCTCCTCCACGTTAGCCAGACCGCCGCTCTTGTTCTTTGCCGTGGGGTAGAACGTGCCCAGGCCGTCCAGCTTCACGGGCACACCCTGTGCCAGCAGCTCGGGCACACACTGGCAGAGCTTCGTGAGCACACCCTCCACAATGTCGCGGGTGTAGATGCTGCCGTGGTCGCTGATGTGCTTGGCCAGTCCGCGCAGGCTCAGCGTACGCTTACGGTCCAGCTCAGCGTAGAGCTTGCCGAAGTTGTCACTCTTCTCGTTGTTGTTCTTGCGCAGGTTAACGCGCATCTCGATACTGTTTACTGTACTCATAATAAATTTAGTTTTTTAAAAGTTATACATTACTGTTTCCTTGTCCTCGCAGCCGCCTTCCGACTTAGCCTATGGGGTATCACCTTGATAGTCGGCGCCTCCGAGGGTCTTACCCCCCGCCTATCTTCCGCTTACCCCCCGCCTCCGCGTCAGACCACTGCCTTTTAGACACTACAAAGGTACGAAAAATTTCTTTAATAACCAAATGTTTTCTCATTTATTATCAGATAATTACTAAAAAAATTAATTGTTCGTTTTTTACAGCCGTGCAGAAATAGGAAAAAGCGAAAGTGGACATAAGAAGAAAACGGCGGAGAACTTGATTACATACGGAAGGTTACTCATTATAATATATAATATAGCATTATTTATTGAACCGTTGTCCGTCTCATTTCTCGCTCATGTCCACTTTCGCCTTTTTGTTCATTTTTTCCAGGAAATGTTTGGATTAGTCAAGAATTAACCGTACCTTTGCGGCGGTTTTAACAAATAGTATAGACAAAAGATTATGAAGAAGTTATTTTTAACTTTATGTGTCGCCCTGCTCAGCCTGGGCGCACAGGCACAGGAGAGAGGCGACTTTGCAGTAGGTCTGCGTGGCGGAGCCAGCATTTATACGCTGAGCTTAGGCGATTATAGTGAAAACATGACCCAATTTGGCATTGGCGTCTTCGGACAGTACAACCTTTCGCGCCACTTCCGTCTGGACCTGGAAGGTATCTATCATCCCAAGACTGACCACACCACTGACTTCCAGGTAGGTCTGGACGTTCAGTACCTTATCCATGTCAGCGACGATTTCAAGATTTTCCCCCTGGTAGGTTATTCTTTGGCTTTCCAGCACACGGACACGTTTACTGACACCTCCGACCGGGGCAGCATTACCGTAGAGGGCGGAAATAATACCGACGGCGGCGTCCAGGTAGGCTTAGGCCTGCAGTACAACTTTGGCGACAACTGGTTTGCCAGTGCTGAATACAGGTTCCAGCCCGGCATCTTCGGCAATGCCCACGTCGTACTGGGTAGCGTAGGCTACAGATTCTGACGTCGCGTGCCGTAGCATCGTAAGTCATTCAACCATTGCGGGCGGCAGTTCAACATCTGAACTGTCGCCCGTGCTTGTAAGTAAGCTTGAACAAAAAGCCTCCCCCGTAAGGGGAAGGCTGTTGAGGGCTTTAAGTCCTCATGTAGTACTCCGCAAAGTCCTTGTAGCCAGGGGGCAGCTGGTGGTGCTGCAACGATGGCAGAACCTGCTGCAGCTGCAGGAAGAGGCGTTCGCCGGGTGCATCTCGGTCGGGGTACATGTGGAAGGAGAAGCCCCTCCCGACCTCCCCAAAGGGGGAGGAGTTAAGTCCTTTCAGCAGTTCCACGTCCTTCTTTGAAAGGAGGGTGGCAGAGGGGATGGCGATGGCCTTGCGGCCGGCGGAGAGCATGGCCCAGCAGTCGGAGCAGCCCTCGGTGATCCAGAGGTCGTCACCGGGCTTCAGACGGTTGAGCACGGGCAGGTTGTAGATGCCGCACTGGGAACCCTGTGGGAAGCGGAAGCGGGGCAGAGCACCACGGACCAGGTTGCGGTTCTGCACGCCAACCAGCTTTCCTTCTTGATTATAATAAGGTATCTGCAGCCAGGGCACCCCCTGACGGTCCTTCCACGATGTGAGTCGGCACCAGCGCACTACGCGCTCGTCCAGCTTGCGCTCGTCAAAGAGAAAGCGCCGTGCTTCGTCTGAGAGCCATGGCCGTTCGAAGAAGCGCTCGTAGCGGCTGGCATCGAACGGCTTAGGAGACTCTACTTCTTTTGGCTGATACTCTGTCAGGATGATGTTGTTTTCGTCAGCCAACCAGCGGCAGGCATCAAGGAAGTCCTTGTCCAGATACTTCATCACCAGGTCGATAGGTCCGCCCGAGGCTCCGCAGACAAAGCAGCGGAAGGTGTTGCGGCGCACAGAGAACGACATCGACGGATGGTGGTCCTCGTGGAATGGGCACAACGCCTTATGGTGCGAAACCTGTAGTCCGAGTCGCTCCGCGACCCCCTCTATGGGCAGGTCGCGAAGCTTCTGAAGTTCATACTTTTCCATATTTCATTGGTGGTAGCAAATTCTTCACTCTTCACTCTTCACTCTTCACTCTTCACTCCCAGATACTCCTCAGTCTTGGTGTAGAGTCCCGTCTGGGCGGAGTAAGTGATGAACTTGCGGTACACCCACTTACGCAGTTGCGCACCAGTACCCTCAGCGCTCTTTCCCAGTTTGGTGCGCAGGGCTTGCAGCTGCTGTTCGTTAAAACTGTCGGGCAGACTTGCCAACATGTTTTTCGGACCGCTTCGCCGAGCCTCGCTTTCCTGGCTACTATCCTTGCTAAGCAGGTCGCCGAATACTTGCATCTTACTCCAAATGTCGTGATAGACCAGCCATTCAACCAGCTCACCCATCGCCTTTGTCCACGTCTGTTCGTTAAGAATCCACAGGACGCATCCTGCTTTCCATGCCGAGACCAGACTGCGGTGTGAGATTTCAAACAGCACATCATCGTCAGCCAAGTCAGCCAGTGAAGCCATGTCCTGAGCCAAGCGGTCTATCAGTTTGTTGAGCGGACGAATGATGAAGCGTCCCCTACAAGCCCCGAGGCGAGTAATGTATTCGTCCAACTTCTTGTAGAACTCGTCCGTGTACTTACCTTGTCGGGGTATGCGTCCGTCACGGCTTGTACGTGGCTTGTAACTGACAACCATTCGCCCGAACGTACCGTTGAATAAATCATTCTTATAGAACTGTCGAGTTGCTATCGGAGTGGAAGAAATGCTGAGGTTGCAACGCAGCAAGGGATTGCCTGTTACGCCGTCCGCCGTAGCACGCAAGGCTCCGGCACGTTGGCGGTCATAGATGTTGCGTATCATCTGACTGACCTGCTTGTGTCCGCCACACATGCGGTCGGCCATCTCCACCTCCGGCATGTTGATGTACTGCGTGCGACCATCCTGCTTCTCCAGTGCCATGGCATTCTGGATGAAGGCAGGATTGGTGACATCCGATGGTGGGAACCAGAAAGCCACATCCGGGCGGGCAGGCTTATCCTTGTTGGCCGGCATGGTCTTTATCAGCCGTTGCCATTCAACCAACTTCTTGAGTTCCGCATCGTCGTGCAGACGGAAATCGCGGCAAATAGCTTCTACCAGTTGTGACAATTGACCCTTGTTACCACCACTTTCTGCAACCAAATTGGCCATTTGGCCGCAGAGTTCCTTCCAACTCTGGTCAGGATACATAAATTCTGAACCACTGACGTGTGCTCCAAGCGCAGGGAAAAACATAGGAACAAGCGCTTCATGCATGTCCTTTGATGCCTGTGAGAGCAATAATTTGACACATTCTGTGCCTTTACCGAGGTTCGGCATAGCGGGCGCAGTCGCTTTTGAAATGTTGTATCTCATTGTTATTGAGCCTTTTAGATAAAATTTAAATTAACATCCGTTCCAGTTCCAGTTGTTCCAATTAAATATTTTCGTATTCCACAACCCTTTCTTTTATACTTAACTTATTGATTATTAATAAGTTATAAAGCCTTTAAAGAGGATTGTTAGCCTCAAATAATAAACTGGAACACTGGAACAATTGGAACGCTTTCCAATCACTCACTCTATTGAACCCTCCTTTTCTCAAAGGCCAGCTGCTGCGAACTGTCAACATTCAGATGTGTGTCTGTCTGATGGCGCTTGCGATAGGCAACTGCCAAGGGTTCGTTACTGTTCATCAGGAGGTCCTTGACGACTTCTCCTATAAGGCGAGGTTCGCCCGATTTCCTTGAACCTGCCTGAATGTTTATTTTACTTTTTAATTTCATAAATAAAAATATTTTTTTTGCCCTTCTAGCACTTGCACGATGATACAGAAAGGCATGCTTCATCTCGTGCCACCGGAGCCGTGCTTAGTTTTTGACTGCTGACTGACATCTGTAAAGAATGCAGCAGAAACTCCGACATTTGATTTTTCATCTGCGAAGGTACGCAGTTTTCGCGGATGTTCCAAGCTGAACTCCTTTAAGTCCGTACACGTTTTATAAACACCTGATTTTCAATAATTTACAAGCCTCAAAAAAGGCATCCTTCATTTTCTTTCTAAATTTGGGATTTGATTTTTGTGTGAAACCTATGATAGAATGGGCTTTTTCCCGCGTTACCTAAATTCATTTTTTTTTGTTTTTCTACAAAAAATAGTCGTAATTCTTGTTCCTATATCAAAATAATTGCGTATCTTTGCCCCTGCATTCTGTAAAAGAGTGCAAGACATATTTGCTCGATTGCCTTGTAAATCACCACCTCAAGTTAAAGAGCAAAATGCATATAGATGGAGCCACCCCTTAGGGCGTAGGCTTTTCCGTATTATATGCAGGTTTGTGGTGAACCGACAAGGCGTATGGAGTAAACCTGCGCCTACTTTTTTTGAGTTGGTGCTGGATAAATGAAAGTATTAACTTAAAACTGTAAATAATGGAGAATATTCTAAGTATTTTGACCAAAGATGAAAAAGAGTTCATCAAACATCATGGCATCGATCCGTCTGATATTTATGATGCTCGTGGGGAAATCGTAAAGGTGTATCACGACAAAGCTAAGAAACAGGGTTGTGGCTTTGTTCTATCTAATCCCTGCCCTTATGGACATCGGTTAAAAGACCGCTCAGGTCATTGCATCGTATGTAGGCCTATGGTGATTGCTATCCGTAAGAGGGAAAGTGGCACTGGTGTGGTTTATGTAGCAGTAAATGGCAAATATACAAAGGTCGGTATGATTGAGAATAACATTAAGGATGTTGGCAAAGCGATTGATAAAAGAGAATACCGATTGAATGACGAAGGTGGCTATGGTGGTCGTTCTGGTTGGACTACTGTGAAAACGTGGCAACTGGAAAAGAATGCAGGCAAAGTTGAACGGGAGGCCCAAAACATATTAGAAAACTATAAGGTCGAAAAAAACTACATTCATAGCGGTGAACTGCATAGCACAAAAGAACTTTTTGAATGTTCGATCCAAACAGCTGTTAATGCTGTAAAAAAAGCAATAGAATTATACAAGTAAAAATATGAGCCGACGGGCAACGGTCAATAATGCCTACCATAACAATGAAAAGGAAAATATTAGTATTGCTTAGTTTGTTCTCAATGGTATCGGTCATTGCACAAAATCCAATAAGCATTGAAAGAATAATCAATGACCTCGATTGGGAGAATTGTAGTGAGTCTGATGTAATTCTTACATTTAAAGACAATGTAGTGAAAAAAGATAAGGTTGATACTTGGGATGGTGGTGCGGTTTCATCGTTTATCTTGAAAAATGTCAAAGTTGGTGATAGTGTTTCAGATGCAAACATAATTGTAAGTAAATACAATAAGAAACTTCTGAAAATCGGAGGAATTACATTAAAAGACCTTGATTGGAGTAAGGGCGCAGATATGCTTTCGCGAGAGTTGGAAGACTATTTCTCTACCTTTTGGGGAAAAGAACATAAAAAGTCTATTGATTATGATGCCGATTTCTTAGATGAAAGTATTACATACACAAATATTAATTGTGAATGGGAGAACACGCGCCTTAATGAGAAATCGTGTAAAGGTTCTTTCTATTTAATGCACAGAGGAAAGATAGTAGTGATAGCAATAGAACCAAAATAATTAATTTTGAGCCGATGGGCAACGGCATATAAACGCCCACTTGTAACAATGAAGAAGTTAGTTTTATTTTTATTAGCGATGTTGCCTTATGTGAGTATAATGGCACAACAAGACTCAGAAGGATATTGGGATATAACTCAAAAACAAGACAATGGAATTACTTTGCGTCATCTTCAAACTCCATATCAACGCATTAGAAGGAAAGTTATAGTAGAACCGAAAAACTTAGATACGGATATATTTGTATCATATTACAATGTCTTGACCTCAGAAACTTTTAAGAATGGAAAGAAAAGAGTTCGGTATAAGTTAGGCTTTTCGATAGAAGACCATATTGATTTTGATGTTGTAAAGAACGATCGGCTACTAATAAAACTAAAGAATGGTCAGTTGATTACGCTTAAGACAAGCGAAGACTGTCCTGCAAATTATTTATCAGACGGCAAATATCATGCATCTGTAAGTTATGTTGTTACAGCGCAACAACTAAATAGTATTGTAAATTTTGGGGTAACCAAATTCAGAATAGAAACTCAATTTAGGAATCTTGATGTGGAACCAGATTTTGATGTGGCAGAAACTACTAAGGAATACAAAACTGGCTTATACGATAGGTTAAAGAATAAAAAAGACCCATTTACTTCGGGTTTTTAATTAGATTTTTTGATTTTTTTCGATTGGCTATTATTGGCACCAAGCAAAAAGAGGGCAATCTCAGAAAACTCCGTCCCATCTCTCTTCATACATAAGGCTCTACATATCTTTCACAGACTGTAGAGCCTTTTATTATGAGCAAAGAATAACAACTATCCATTAAAGTAAGTGCAAAGGTAAGCATTTTCTACGAAAAAACACAAATAAAATTTACTATTCCTCATGCTGGCCATTCTACCGATGGTGGCGAGTGCAGACCCCGTACAGATTGACGGCATTTACTACAACTTAGTAAATAAGGCGAAGCAAGCAGAAGTGACCGAAAATCCAAACAAGTATTCTGGTGAAGTCGTTATTCCAGCGTCTGTTACTTACAACGACGTAGAATACAGCGTGACAAGCATTGGTGAATATGCGTTCTCTTATTGTAGCAACCTTACCTCCATCACCATCCCCAACAGCGTGACAAGCATTGGTAGTAGTGCTTTCTCTGGTTGTATTTAGAGACCTCTAAACTACCATAAACAATGAAAACTAATCGAACTTAAATCATTGTATTACAGTCACTTTTAGATTTTAACACTTCGGAAGCTGTTTTTGGTTGCTTCGGAAATTCCCTATAAATTTGCAACGTATTTCTACCGCAGGGAATTTACGAGGCTTTATTTTTGCCACATCGTGGAGAGAGTTGACAAGTGTTGCTGACAGGTTACAACAATTGACAGAGTCCTGAACTCTTTTTGAGTAAAGCAACATTGTGGCGAAAGTTGACAGAGGGTGTCGAGAGTTAACTTGTGATTACTTGCGGAGAGGTACAACAAAAGGAAATGTTGAACCATAAATATCGTAAGTATGCCAAAGACCAGAAAATGTGCTTATTGTGGCAAGGTTTTCACCACAAACAGCGGAATGCAGAAGTACTGCTCAGAGGAATGTGCCGAGCAAGCGAAGGAAACCAAGAAAAAGAGACAAAGGGATTTCCTTCGGGCAGTTGAACCAACGATGGAACTCCAGCAGCAGGAGTACCTGACTTTTTCCAAAGCAGCTATCCTTTTAGGCTGTACCCGTCAATATGTCTATAAACTCGTAGAACAAGGGAAGTTGCCTGCCTCACGGTTGAGCAGCCGAATGGCTCTTGTCCGCAGGAGTGACATCGAGAAGATGTTTGCGGCCAATCCTTATAATCGTGTCCTGCCATGTACTAAGCTCAAGAAGTCTGTTTCCAAGAAAATAAAGAATTCTGCAAAGGACAAGGCAAAGGAGGAACGTGCAACCGATGAAGTACTTGAATACTACTCTGGCGAAGAAGTGAAGCAGATATACAAGGTCAAGCAGTCGTGGCTATATGCCTCTGCCAAACGCCACCAGATTCCCATGTGCCGTATAGCCGGGCGGAACTACTACAGCAAGAAACACATTGATGCGGTATTTGGCACTACCATAGACCTTGATGCCATAGTCGAGTGGCTTTCTCCACAAGAAGTGGCAGACCGATACGGTATCAACCTTACGGCCGTTCGTTCCTATGCTCATCGCCATAAAATTCCGAGTAAGCGAGAGTATGGACATACCTACTATTCTCAAAGCCACTTTGATGAACTACGCCGGACGGACTTGTTGAAGGACGAAAACTATTATACAGTTGAGCAAGTGCAGCAACTCTATGGACTGACTAAAGCCAACATCTGCCACATCGTCAAGGTGAAGCATATTGAAAAGACAAAGGTCGGACGGCTTAACCTTCTGCTTCGTTCCGATGTAGAGAGGGTGATGGAGGAACGGAAATCTTTGGGAATGATGGCTGTTGGATTCTGAATTTCTACCATACTGACGGATTATTCAGTGATTATTGTGAATAATCGGAATCAGCATGTCATCATTGAGTTCCTTTGCACCCGTGGAGAAACGCTCCACCATGATTACTAACAATAAAAAGATATAAGTATGAGTAACATCTGCAAGACCGTGACCCTCCGCACACGGAAAATCAAAGGCGGAGAACAGCTTTCCTTCTATCTCGACTACTATCCTGGCTATCGGGACGAGTCCACCATGAAGGTCATGCGCCATGAATCGCTCGGTATTTACATCTATGCCAAGCCGAAGTCACAACGGGAGAAGGACTACAACGACCGTATGCGCGAGAAGGCAGAAGCCCTCCGCTGTCGTCGTTATGAGAGTATCGTGAATGAGAGATACGATTTCTTTGACCGTGATAAGATGAAAGGCGACTTCCTTGCCTACTTCAAGCAGAAGGCAGACAAGAAAAACTGCAAGTGGCAGCATGTCTATAAGCACTTTGCCCGTTTCTGCAACGACAAATGCCGTTTCGATGAAATCAATGTTGACCTGTGCAACAAGTTCCGTGAGTACCTGATGACTGCACCTCAGACCATCCACACAGAACACAAACTGCATATCAATAGTGTCGCAGGCTATTGGTCAACCTTCCGTGCCGTCCTCCATACTGCCTATAGGGAACATAAGATTATGGAGAACCCCAACGGCTTCTTGGAGCGCATAGACACCATCCCCACGGAGAAAGAGCATCTGTCCAAGGATGAACTTGTCAGGTTGGCGAACACCCCATGCCAATATCCCGTCTTAAAGACCGCCTTTCTCTTTGCTTGTCTGACTGGTCTGAGAAAAAGCGACATCAAGCAACTCACATGGGAGAACATACAACCCTACGGTGATGGTGGAATGTATGTTACACTTCGTATGCAGAAAACCAAGGAACTGGTTAACAACCCCATCAGTGACGAGGCTCTGGAACTAATCGGTGAGCGAGGAACTGGCCCCGTCTTCGTCGGCTTTGCGGACAAGATGACACAGGCGCCATTGAAGAACTGGCTGAAGGCCGCTGGCATCACCAAGAAAATCTCGTTCCACTGCTCCAGAC
>ERZ842401.723-NODE-723-length-48530-cov-5.723094_pt1 | contig 48530 bp, 46 predicted proteins | sample MGYA00521270_ERZ842401 | MGnify/ENA primary metagenome ERZ842401 (study PRJEB31892, sample SAMEA3878208) | bioreactor metagenome | biome: Moose rumen | place: Sweden | collected 2011-10 | study: EMG produced TPA metagenomics assembly of the PRJEB12797 data set... | reverse complement strand
CCTGAATTTAATAACACCTTCAAAAGAACGCGAAATACTTTATAAACTGGCTGCATTCGCATAAAAGTAAAGGGTGGCGCCAGTTTGGAATATGGGAAGCTTGAGGCTTTTAGTAAACCGGAACCTCAGCATCACTATATTCAAGGAGTTCTTCATTTGTAATGACTTTAAAAGAGCTCACATAATAATAGCAGGATGGATTATAGGAGATTTCGCTTGTATAAGCGGAATTTTTTTTGTGATCATTAATCTCGTCGATAGACGGGTATACTACTGTAATTTCTACATGTAAATATTGCATATCGTCTATATCAAAATTATCTGAAAAATATGTATCTTTTGCAATTTTAAAATATTCATCTTCGTCTTTTGACAAAAGGTATGCATCAGAGAGTAGTCCGTCCATATCTGCAAGAAAACCTTGGGCTTTGTGAACTGCGGCATAGTAATTCTGCGTATATTCTGCTGATTTGCTTGTTAGATTATTATCTGCAACCGAAGTCTGAAGAGATAGCACAGCAAAAGATGTTAGGCTGAGTGTTAAAAATATTAATAGTACAGAAGCTGTCCCAATCGGAAGACCAATATTTATGTGTTTGTTCATACGAAACCTCTTATTATACGCCTGCGTCTACATCGCCAAGAAACATGTCCAGAGGAAGTTCCAAAAGCTTGTAGTTATCTAAAAAATCCGGGTCATAATATATATTGTCGGTTATGATAGCATCAGAAAGCTTTACGTCAAAAAAATATATTGTTGCACTACAGGCATAGCCGTTTTTTTCGTAGGATGAGCAGTCGGCAAATTCATCTGCCGCATTATTAAGCGATTGTACAAGCACAAGTTCGTATGCAGACGATTCTATGGTGTTGTCTATATTGTCTGCAGGATGTGCTATAGGGTTAAAATCGTTGTCGTAGCATATAAGAATTGTTCCTGTATAATTTCCTTCCTGTGATAAAATCAGAGCGTACTCTGAATAATATGTGGTTATAAGATCTACATTTGCACCGGAATTGAAGAATACAGAAGCCATATTCTCAGCTTCAATATAGCCATTTGTAACGATTGTGGAATTATTAGAAATAATGTGGGATTTGACAAAAATGCGTATGCAAATTACAGCTGTTATTGTAAAGAAAAAAACTGCAATAATAACTTCTATCAAAAATAAAGAGGATCGGTTTCTTCTCTTGAAAACTTCGTTATTTGTGTCCATTTTGATCAGCCTCCTTGCGTTAGCGGCGATATAAGGACTTCTGTGCTTTGACCTTTGGTGTCTGTCAGCACAATTTGTATAAGTGATGAACTGGATATTTTGATATTCATGTTATCCATTTGGACAATGCGCTGCCCGGACTGAGGTGAAATATCTATATCGGAACTGGCATATACTTCCATAAGATATCCGTTATACACATACATGTAAGTGGTGTAAGATGTGCCAGATACTGCCGTTGTGATTGTAAGTGCCGGAATATCATCTATTTCACCGACCGATATAGACCCGCTTTCATCACATTGTCTGACTTTTTGGACAATATAGGCATATGCGATTCTTTTATCAAAAGTTTGGCTGCTACTTGCAACAACGCGATTGTAGATACTTGCACCAAGCGCTATTACAAGAATTGCACAAAAAACAAACCCAAACAAAAGGGATATAATAAAAAATATATCGATTATGTGTCTGTGTTCATTTTTCGTTTTCATAGTGCCTACCTGTCAAAAAAATGTTTAGCGTATCGTTGCTGCTGTCTTTTTGGACTTGTTTAGAATTGTTACATCGGGATAAATATTGGAACCAAAAGCGGTATAATCTATATAAAAAATATCAGTATCATATACAAAACCATAGTGGTCTTTTAGGTAGTCAAGATTTGGCGGATAGAAACCTTCAATTGCGTAGCACTGTGCAATATCTTTTTGCAGAGCCATAATTAGAGTATTTTCCTGATAGGAAATTGTATTTTTGGAGAATCTGTTTATTCCGTATAGGAAAAGAATTATTAATATGGCACTGATAATAAGATAATTGAGTCCGGATCTTATTTTCAGAATGAACTTATGTTGTTCAAATCTATTTTTCATAGGTGCCCTCTTTTTTATAGAACAAGTATAAGGATATATGGTTCAACAATTTTATAGAAATCTAAAATTCTCTTTTTGTGGAACGAATATAAGGCGCTCTACATCAACCTATTGAACCCATGATTCCCATAAGCGGTAATATTACTGACAAAAGTATCAGTCCGACTATAAGCGAAAGGATAATAACCAAAGTTGGCTCCAGCGTTGATAGAACAAGGCTTATTTTTTTGCTCGTCTTTTGCTCATATCTATCGGCGATTTGGCGTAGTACCTTTTCCATTGAACCGGATCTGAAACCGACCATTACCATTCTTGAATAGACATTTGAAAAGATTTGGGAATACTTTAATGCCTCCGGGAAGCTGTCACCTTGCTTAATACGATCTTTGCAAATATCAATTTTGGCGGAAATTTTTTCATTTTCGACGATTGATTTTAAAAGATTCAAACTGGTATAGGTATCCATTCCACTTGATATGGCAAGAGCCATACCGCTTGCGAAACGGCTTACACCAACATCGAAGAAAAGGTTATCCAAAGGTTTAAAGTGCTTGGATAATTTTTGAAGCAAAGAAAAACCTTTTCTTGTTTGTGTCGTATATATCATAAAAGCACCGATTGCAACAAGTATGATGATAAGCACCAAGGACCAGCGATTCAAAACGTTGCCGATGCTAAGAAGAGTTTGCGACAATCCGCTCATTGCAGTACCAAGCTGAGCGAAAACCTGACTGAATATAGGCATTATCTTGGTTATAAGAATTATTACAATCAAAAGAATCATAATAATCATGACCATAGGGTACATGAGTGCATTCCTGAAGCTGTCAGCAAGATTATCCTCTCTTTCATAGAAGTCTTCAAGAGATTCAAGGACGCTGTCGAGATTGCCGGATTCTTCGCCTATTTTGATCATAGATATGACATAAGGAGGGAAAACATTGCACATAGACAGAGCGACATGAAATTTTTCTCCGGTTTGAAGGATATGAAGAAGGCTTTCAAGAACTTCTTTGCCGGAAGGATCCGTAGTGTCTGAAAGCAGTATTCCGGAAGCTTCTGCGGGAGCAATCCCGCTTTTTAACAGCATAGCATATTGACCGCAAAAACTTGCAGTCTCCTGATTACTAAGAGCTTTGGTCTTGATGGCTTTTGATCTTTTTTTCAAAATGAGCCCTTCTTTCCTTGGATGTGAAATTAGCAGCATCTTTTCGAATGCTGTTTTAGTAGATATATTTTGCAATGTAACTGTCATCTTTGGTTATATAGCTTCTTAGGACGTCCTCTGCAGTAGTAGAACCAAAAGTTGGATCCATAAGCTGCCAGGAGTTTCCATCAAATTGAACAACACCATTAACCCATCCCTTTTCGTCTATATAACAGCTTATCCACGCATGATATTCGGTGCCTGCATATCCTACTTCCATGTGCGTAGGAATATTTTGAGAACGTAGCATTGAGGACATAAGGCAGGCATAGTCCAGGCAAATTCCTTTTCTTGTAGAAAGAACCTCGTCTATATCCGGAATGTATCCACTTTGAACGCTTTCCGCCTCGTCATAATCATAGGAGATATTGTTGATCATAAAATTATATACGTTGGTTATAACATCAAGGTCGGAATTGGCGCTATAAGCAAGCTCGCTTCCCTTGGCAATGGCCTCCATGTCTTTGGTAAACCATACATACTGGTTAGGATACAAATAGGGTAGAAATTCATCTGCCAAAGTAACGTCAATCGTAGCAGTAAGACCAAGAGAATACTGATTCCCTGATATGTTTTCATAAATATTGAGAAGGTATGAACCATCGCCTGCCGATAAAGGAAAAACTTCGTCGAGCCCGCCTCCGGTAGAAAGGTTGTATGTATACGTTACCTGGTCAGGACCTGTTATCTGAAGCTTAACCTTTTGATTTGAACCGGTGTATTTGGCATAAATATAGCCCTGGTCTGAATTTGAAGCATCTATCAAAGCAACGTCGTTTTCGTAGACTACTTCTCCGGATTCTTCGGGAACAAGGACATTAGGAGTATTGTCGCGACTTCCTTTAATATTACCGGTAACGGGAATTTCTGAACTATTTATCGTAGCGCTTGCAGACACAGAGGAGCTGCCGGCTCCTTGAGTGCCATTTGTGCTTGTATTCTTCAAGGAGGCAGAATCACTACATCCTGACAGAAATAACATTAGGAATACAATGAGAATGGACGTGATATGATTTTTTTTAAAATAATGTAAAAAAAACATAAGACATCTCCGCGAAATCTTGTATATGCAACAAAAAATATTTGAAAATATCAAAGGATTGTAGAGTATATAGGATAAGAATTGCATTATAAACTATGGAATACAGGTATTCTTTTTTCAAAAGTGCAGTAAGAAGAAAAACCTGCATTCAAGGCACATATTCTTGCTTTATCAAAGGCATAGGCGATGTGTTCGTCTTTGTGGGCATCTGAGCCAAAAGTAATAATCCTTCCACCAAGTTCGTAAAACCTTGCAAGAATGCCTTCGCAAGGATTAGGAGCATCCATGCCGCTTTGGAATGACTTGGTATTTACATCCAGCCCCTTATTTTCGGATACCAGAATTTTTAAAATCTCATCAATTATATCGGAAAATTTCAGCCAATTATAATCGTATGGTTTTGGAATATATCTGACAATATAATCTAAATGTCCCAGAACGTCGAAATCATGAAAACATTTAATGTTTTCAAGGCTACATTCAAAGAATTCCCTTACAGCATCATCAAAAGATCTCCCTTCGTAGAAGGAGGCGTAGTAGGGGTCTTTATGATGACACAGATGGTTGGATGCTATGACAAATTCAAAGGGATATTTACTCAGAAAAGCCTTATTTTCGCTCGTTATATGGGGCTGAAGACCTAGCTCTATTCCGAAATGTATTTTGATTTTATCTTTGTATTCTTTTAGACATTTATCGAAATCCCGTTGGTAGGATGAAGCGTCTATTTCGAAGATACCTGCTGGATTGTCAGGTCCATCGGGATAATCTAAATCCATATGTTCTGTAAAACAGATTTCTGTAAGACCTTTATTTATAGAACTCTCTATCATTTTGCGCATGGGGCAAGTGCTATCGCCGGAATGTTCTGAGTGCATATGATAATCAGCGGTTATTTTCATATATAAGCCTTTCTGTTTTTAACATTATATCTAGATGATATCACATTTGTACAAAATTGAGTTAGAAGAAGAGTTAACATTTTGATAATATCTGAATATTTCAAATACAGCTTCACAATTTATCGATATAAGTTATCATTATAACGTCAACTTATCAGAACATGGTTATTTTTAGCCTATATTGTTAGAGAATGAGTTTATTTGTAAGCAATTTTTGAAACTTTTTACATTTGCAGACTTGAATTATTACAATAATTTTTGTAGAATAGAAATTGCTGATAAAATTTTGTCAATCATGGATGGCGTCGCCTAGGATTCCGTCTTTGAAATTGGAAATAGCAGCAATATAACCCAATATTTCATTTTAGGAGGAACTTAAAATGGCAGTAAAAGTAGCAATTAATGGTTTCGGTCGTATCGGTCGTCTTGCATTCAGACAGATGTTTGGCGCTGAGGGATACGAAGTAGTAGCAATCAACGATCTTACAAGCCCTAAGATGCTTGCACACCTTCTGAAGTATGATACTTCACAGGGTCGTTATGTTGAAATCGGACATGAAGATGAAGTTACAGCTGATGACGAAGCAGGAACAATCACAGTAAAGGGCAAGACAATCAAGATCTACAAAGAGCCCGATGCTAATAACTGCCCTTGGGGTGAGATTGGTGTAGATGTTGTTCTTGAGTGCTCCGGTTTCTATACATCTAAAGAGAAAGCACAGGCACACATCAATGCCGGTGCTAAGAAAGTTGTTATTTCTGCTCCTGCAGGAAACGACCTTCCTACAATCGTTTATAATGTAAACCACAAGACTCTTACTAAAGATGACAAGATCATCTCTGCTGCATCTTGTACAACAAACTGCCTTGCACCTATGGCAGATGCTCTTAACAAGTATGCACCTATTCAGTCAGGTATCATGTGCACAATTCATGCTTACACAGGTGACCAGATGATCCTTGACGGACCTCAGAGAAAGGGCGACCTTCGTCGTTCAAGAGCCGGCGCTTGCAATATCGTTCCTAACTCAACAGGTGCTGCAAAGGCAATCGGTCTTGTTATTCCTGAACTTAACGGCAAGCTCATTGGAGCTGCTCAGCGTGTTCCTACACCTACAGGTTCTACAACAATCCTTACAGCTGTTGTTAAGAAGGCAGATGTTACTAAGGAAGGCATCAACGAGGCTATGAAGGCTGCTGCAACTGAGTCATTCGGTTACAACACAGAAGAGATCGTTTCTTCTGATATCGTTGGTATGAGATTTGGTTCTCTCTTTGATGCTACTCAGACTCTTGTTAACAAGATTTCTGATGATCTCTATGAAGTTCAGGTTGTTTCATGGTATGACAACGAGAACTCATACACAAGCCAGATGGTTCGTACAATCAAGTACTTCGCAGAGCTTGGCTAATTGATTTGGTGAATGTCTGATACACAGATGTGTGTTTGGAGCCGGCTTTGCTAAGATTAGCAATCCGGGACATAATCCAAAATCCTAAGGAGGTCCGGTCCAATAGGACCGAACCTCCTTTTTCTTGTTTGACAATTCTTTAGTATGAATCATAGGCAATTCTTATTCTAAAGATTTTTCTCAATTATTATTTAATCAGGAGGAAATAACTATGGCACTTAATAAAAAGTCTGTAGATGATTTCAATGCTAAGGGCAGAAGAGTCCTTGTAAGATGTGATTTCAACGTACCACTTAAGGAAGGGAAGATCACAGATGAGACACGTATTGTCGCAGCGCTTCCTACAATCAATAAACTTATTAAGGATGGCGGTAAGGTAATTCTTTGCTCACACCTTGGTAAAGTTAAGAACGGACCAAACGAAGGTGAATCTCTTGCAGCAGTTGCTAAGAGACTTTCGGAGAAGCTTGGTAAAGATGTTAAATTTGTAGCAGATTACAATGTTACAGGACAGGAAGCTACAAATGCAGTTGCTGATATGGCTGAGGGAGATGTTGTACTCCTCCAGAATACTCGTTTCAGAGGCAAGGAAGAGACTAAACCTGAAGAAGCAGGTGAAAAGTTCGCACAAGAGCTTGCTGATCTTTGCGATGATTATGTATGCGATGCCTTCGGTTCAGCTCACAGAGCTCATGCTTCTGTATCAGTTGTAACCAAATATGTTAGAGAAAAGGGCGGTAATTGTGCAGTAGGATACCTCATGCAGAAGGAAATTGACTTCCTTGGAAATGCTGTTGAGAATCCAGTACGCCCATTTGTAGCAATTCTTGGCGGTGCTAAAGTTGCTGATAAGCTTAACGTTATCAATTCTCTTTTGGAGAAATGCGATACACTTATAATCGGTGGAGGTATGGCTTATACTTTCCTCAAAGCTAAGGGATATGAAGTAGGTAAGTCACTCCTTGACGAGACTAAGATTGACTATTGTAAAGAGATGATGGAGAAGGCTGAAAAGTCAGGAAAGAAGCTTCTTCTTCCTATCGATACTGTATGCATAGACGAGTTCCCAAATCCAATAGATAATCCTTCTATTGCAACAACAGTTGTTGATGCTGACAAGATTCCTGCTGACAAGGAAGGCGCAGATATAGGACCTAAGACAATTGCTCTTTATGCTGATGCTGTTAAGTCAGCTAAGACAGTAGTTTGGAACGGACCTATGGGCGTATTTGAGAACCCTGTTCTTGCTACAGGTACCAAGGAAGTTGCAAAGGCTCTTTCAGAGACAAGCGCTACAACCATTATCGGTGGTGGTGACAGTGCAGCAGCTGTTAATCAGCTCGGATATGCTGATAAGATGAGCCACATTTCAACAGGTGGTGGAGCTTCTCTTGAGTTCCTTGAGGGCAAGAAGCTTCCTGGTGTATATGCAGCAGATGACAAATAATTCATGACATTCTTAATCTCTAGGTTTGTTTGAAACAAAGTAACTTGCTTAATTAATTCAAACATTCCTGGATTTTAATAAGATATTGGATTGTTACAGATTATAGAATTATGATGCAAGGGTCAAAAGACATTTTTGATACCTGCATCATAATATACAAGAGGTGAAAAATATGGCACGTAGAAGAATTATCGCCGGCAACTGGAAGATGAATAAAACTCCTTCTGAAGCAAAAACACTTTGCGCCGAGCTTAAGGATCTTGTTAAGAATGATAACGTTGACGTTGTTTATTGCGTACCGGCTATTGATATTACAACGGTTGTAGAAGCTGTTAATGGAACTAATGTTAAGGTTGGTGCTGAGAACTTCTACATAGAAGACAAGGGAGCATTTACAGGAGAAATTTCTGCTCCAATGCTCAAGGATGCCGGGGTAGAATATATCATTATCGGACATTCTGAGAGAAGAGATATCTTTGGTGAGAATGATATCCTCATTAACGCAAAGGTTAAGAAAGCTTTTGCTTCAGGTCTTAAGCCGATTCTTTGCTGCGGTGAGTCTCTTGCACTTCGCAAAGCGGGTACATATAAAGAATGGATTGAAAGACAGATTACTTGGGATCTTGATGGCGTAACAGCTGATGAAGTCAAGAATCTTGTAATTGCTTACGAGCCAATCTGGGCTATTGGAACAGGCGAGACAGCTACAGCAGATCAGGCACAAGAAGTATGCGGATTTATTCGTGAACTTATCGCAAGGCTTTATGATCAGGCAACAGCAGAAGCTGTTCGTATCCAATATGGCGGATCTATGAATGCAGGCAATGCTGCAGAACTCCTTTCAAAACCTGATATTGATGGAGGTCTCATTGGCGGTGCAAGCCTTAAACCAGACTTTGGTCAGATCGTGAATGCTTAAGAAGTGATATTTTTTAGATAAGATATACAAAACTGAATGCTTTAAACTGCTTATAAAACGGGTTCAATTTGGTAATCATTGCCAATTGAATCCGTTTTTGTCATATATTATGATGTGCTTAATATCACTTTTAATTATCACTTTTGCTTGCTAGAAAATAGGGTGTTTTAAAAAGTGATATTTGATACTTTGAAAGTGATAGTCGCTGAAAAGCAGAAAGCGAGGGCATTATGGCAGGTAGAAGAGGTAATAAGCAAGGCAGTGTCAGGAAACTTCCTGACGGACAATATGAGTGTGTTATACAAAGTGCTTATCTTAATTATGAATCTGGAAAGCCGAAACGATTTAAACGTAAGGGTAAAACAGAGGAAGAAGCTGTTAAATCGGCTAAGCTTGCTATGAAGGCTTGGGAAAAAGGCTGGATTAACTCTAATGCTGATGTAAAGGTAAAAAAGAGCAGGACTTTTGGCTCATATATGGAAGAGTATGTTGATACGATAGCAAGACCGAGAATGACTGAGTCAGGATACGTAAGCTATGTAAGACATATGAATGTAAACTTTTATCCGTACTCTATTTCCAAGTTACAACTTCACATGCTCAACAAGAAAGTATTCACCGATTATTATAACCAGATACTTGCTACAAAATCTGAAAAAACCTGTTCTTTACCAAGACAATTATGCGTAAGGTGCTGTAAGTGGCTTATTGATAATTCTTTATTGGATGAAAACTATGCTGAGCAAGGACAGGAAGGTATCAAGCGAAAAATAATAGATGAATATAATGCTGAAGCTGATGAGCGGGAAAGAACACGAAAGAAAGTGTTCACGAGCGATGATATAAGAAAGTTCTACTATGCCTATAAAAACAATATGGGTGAATATCCAGTAATTGTGCTATTTTTGCTAGAAACAGGTATGAGAGCACAGGAATTTGCGGCTTTGAAGTTGAAGAACATAGACCTTAAGGAAAACAAAATATATATCCGAGAAAGCATTGGTTGGAGATTCAAAGAAGGAGAGGACGGAAAACGAGATAAAAACAACGGAGTTGAAAGATATACGAAGGTGCCGAAGAATAAAGAAGCCCGTTACATCAAAATGAGTGCCCTTTGCAGGGAATGTGTGCTTTATATGATAGAACAGACAAAACTGAAATGCTCTAATAATCCAGATGGTTTGCTGTACCCTACATTTCGCAATGGAAGAGCTAGAACTAATTCCTCTATGGAGACGTGCTTTAAGGATTTGTGCAATAAGCTTGATATAGATAGAGATGTAAGACTTATGAAGTCTGGTGCAAAGAAGGGACTTTGCTTACATTCGTTAAGGCACACTTATGATAGTATCGCAAATAGTCAGAAGGGTGCAAACATAGTTAATACTGCTCTGTCTATGGGGCATAAATCTCTTGCTTCAGAGGGAGCATATCTTCATGCTACCGATGAAGGATTGAGTTCTATTATAACTCCTTCGCAGGCAGTACTAGCAGAGTATAAAAAGAATAGTGAAGAAATAGATGTTAAAGCAAAAGCTCTTGAGTTTGCGACATTGCTCAAGGATAAAGAGTTTAGAGACACAATTAAGGAACTCATAAAAGAATTAGATGGTTGAACTATCACTCTGAAAAAAGCTGTTATCCGCATGAATACTGAGGATAACAGCTTTTTTCTTGCACTTTTTTCTTTATATCACTTACGAAATTTGATAAAATTAAAAGTGGCATGGTATGCCAAAAATCAAAGGAGAATTAAACTAATGGATATTCATTCACAGACTACAGTTAATATTCAAGAGAAGTCAAACCTTATTTGGAGTATAGCAGACCTGATAAGGGATTATTATAAACCCCATGAATATGGCAAAGTTATTTTGCCTATGACAGTTATTAAGCGTTTCAATGATACTTTGGCACCTACAAAACAGGCGGTGCTTGCTAAGTATGAAGAAGTAAAGAATTTTGAAGTGAAGAGTGGATTCTTAGAGAAGGCATCAGGCTACAAGTTTTATAACACATCAGTTTATGATTTTGAGAAGCTTGTTAATGACGCAGAGCATATTGAGGATAACTTCAGAAAGTATCTGAACGGCTTCTCTGATAATGTTATTGATATATTGGAAAACTTTGAATTTGACAAGGAAATTGGAAAGCTTGCTTCTAACGGTATGCTGTTCCTCATTATTCAGGAGTTTAACAAGCCTTCTGCATATATGGGAGCAGACAAGATTACAGCCGTTGATATGGGATATATCTTTGAAGACTTAATCAGAAGATTTTCTGAGTCTTATGATGAGCAGGCAGGAGCACACTTTACGAGCAGAGATATTATCTATCTTATGACAGACCTTCTTATCGCAGAGGATAAGAATATTCTTATTGAAGAGGGTGTTGCTAAGACTGTTTATGATATGACAATGGGTACAAGTCAGATGCTTACCTGCATGATAGAACGCTTACAGCAATTGGATAAGGAAGCCGATGTAAAAGTATTCGGTCAGGAGCTTAATCCAGAAACATACGCCATTGCAAAAGCAGATATGCTTATCAGAGGTGGCAATAGTGAAAATATGAGACAGGGTAATACTTTATCTGACGATAAGTTTAAGGACTTCCAGTTTGACTATATCATAAGCAATCCGCCTTTCGGCATTGATTGGAAAGTTGAAAAAAAAGCTGTTGAAGACGAGCACAAGCTAGGCGAAAACGGGCGTTTCTCTGTAGGACTTCCTAAAATATCTGACGGACAAATGCTTTTTGATTTGAATGGAATAGCAAAGCTTAAAGACGATGGCCGTATGGCTATCATTCATAATGGTTCTTCACTTTTTACTGGAAGTGCTGAGAGTGGTGAATCTGAGATTAGAAGATATATGATTGAGAATGACTGGCTTGACGCTATAGTTCAGCTTTCTACAAGTGTTTTTTACAATACTGGTATTACAACCTATATTTGGATTATTTCAAAGAATAAGCCCGAACACAGACGTGGAAAAGTACAGTTGATAGATGCTTCCAATATGGTCGAGTTGAGAAGGAAAAATATAGGTAGTAAGCGATATGATATTACGGACGAGGACAGGGAAGCTATTGTAAAAGCTTATGGTGAGTTTCAGAACAAGAGTTATGAGATAGACGGCAAAATGCTTGAATCAAAAATCTTCAATAATGAGGAATTCGGTTTTAACAGAATACAGATTGAAAGCCCTCTATATGAGGAAGGAAAGATTGTAACAAAAGGAAAGAAAAATACCCCAGTTGCGGACGCCTCAAAGAGGGATTTTGAAAATGTACCGCTCTCTTTTGACATAGATGATTACTTTGAAAAAGAAGTACGCCCTTATAATAGCGAAGCTTGGATTGATAAGAGTAAAACAAAGGTAGGCTATGAGATACCATTTACAAGATATTTTTATAAATACGAAGCACCTGAGCGTTCTGAAGTCATTGAAAAAAGGATTAGTGCTTGTGAATCTGAAATAATGGATTCAATTAAGAGACTGTTTCAAGAGGTGTGATAATGAATGCAAATATGAAAGATTCAGGAATTGAGTGGATTGGTTTGGTTCCTAAAACATGGGTGCTTAAAAAGAATAAATATAATTTTGAATTAGAAAAAGAAATCGTTGGAGATAGTAGTTCTCATACGCAATTGTTATCGCTTACGAAAAATGGAATTAAGGCAATTAACGAAGATGAGCAGTCTGGGAAAACACCTCTATCATTTGATACCTATCAGGTAGTACATAAAAACGACATTGTTATGTGCCTATTTGATTTAGATGTATCAGCGGTTTTTTCTGGTATAAGTCCTTATGAGGGGATGATTTCGCCAGCTTATAAGTGCTTTAGATGCTTGCCACATTTGTATCCAAAGTACGTAGATTACTATTTTAGGACAGTTTTCGATGGGCGAAAGTATAAGAGATATTCAAAGAACGTTAGGTTTTCATTGGGAACAGAGGAATTTATGGCTATTCCAATACTTGTTCCCCCTTTAGATGAACAAAAACAGATAGCGGATACATTAGATTGTCTTATTCCTGAGGTGGATAACATTAATGCTAATACTAGAGAATCTATTGAGGGATATAGAAAACTTAGGCAAATAATAATAACTGAAGCTGTAACTGGACATGTGGGGAGAGAAGAATCTTTCAAAAAGGTTGAAGACTTGTTTGGGGAAGAAGTACCTCTTGAGTGGGATGTATGTAAATTAAAATATTTGTCAGATGAAATAGGTGATGGTTTGCATAGCACTCCTGAATATGATGATGAAGGAAGTATATTTTTTGTTAATGGTAATAACATTGGTGGAGAATATCTCACCATGAAAGATAACACTAATCGAATTAACGAGGAAGAACTTGCAAAATATAAGACTCCAAAGCTAAATATGAATACCATTATGATATCGCTCAATGGAGCTACTTATGGTAAAACATCTTTTTATAATATGGAAGATGTGCTACTTGGAAAAAGTGCAGGGTACATAACCCTCAAAGAAAACGTTAATAAAAGATATATCAGATACTATCTTCAAAGTACGATTGCTCAAGAACTTATGACATATAGTTTAAACGGTACTACTATACAGAATCTTTCATTGGGAACGCTAAATGAATTTCCTATTATAATTCCTGATGAGCATAGTCAGAAGATAATTGTTGAGTATCTGGATGAAAAATGCAAAGAAATAGACCAACTCATAAAAAAGAAAGAAATCTTTTTGGAGGAAATGGAAAACTACAAAAAATCTCTAATCTATGAATATGTGACGGGTAAAAAGAATGTCGAGTGAAAATGAAGAAGAATATAGTTATGACCTGTTTTCACGTTATCCAGGAATAAAGAGAATGGCGAAACTGGCATCGGAAATGTTGGAATATATTGCTACGGATACGGATTCAGCTTTTAACAGCTTCAAGGTTATGGAAAAAAGGCTGACGGAAGCGATACGACCACTATATGAATTTTCTCTTCCTGTAGCAATGGAGAACCTTGGAAAGACATTTAAGATTTTTGCTGACGGAGCATTACTGTATAGGCTTCAGTCATTGGGAATACTTGAGTGGTGCAACATTGATGCATGGATAAAAATGGATAGTAAAGATTTAAAGGAAGGTAGTGTTATTCCATTCTCTGATTGGGTGTTGCTACGACTGGAACGGGAAGAAAGCTTTACTATAGACCAAGTTGATAAATATATTGGTAGCCGTTTTTCAAAAAGCATTCTAAAGGATATCGAAGAAGAAACTGTATTATCATTGAGTGAAAGTGATTCTCTGAAATTTAGAAAGGCAATGATTGATTTCAGAGCTAGAAGATACTTGGAATCCGCAAATATGCTTGCAAGTCTTATTGATTCTCAGAGCATTAAGCAAGAACTATATGATGTTCAGAATGGCAATTATCAGGATAGGTTTAAAAAGAAAGATTCGACTCCAAATATTTCTCAGGGGTGGAAATCTTTCTATCATGTGTTTGCTAATAACTTTGCTATTCATTTTGGGGGAGAAGAGTTTACTGGTGAAGTACGGGAAGAAACTTTTGAACAGTTTATTGAGAAAATAAAAGGAAAGATACCGTACAACGAAAATGGTAAGCCAAACATTGATGATGTTGTATCTATAATAGCTTTATCAATATGCTTGTTTAATTTCTTCACTGATAGTAAATGGGCTGATTATCCAGAAAATAAGCCTACTGTAATAAACAGACATTGGCTTATGCATGGGATGTATGATATAGAAGACGTTACACGCTATGACTGTATAAAACTCTTACTGATGCTTAATCAAATATCTAAGCTTTATGCAAAGCTTAAGAATGGAGAGATATAAATGGACAAAAGCGAAAAGCGGTTTGAACAGGATATTGAGTCGTTCTTATTGTCTCCTGCTGGGGGATATACTAAGGGTGATTTGTCCACGTACGACAGGGAAAAGGCTATTGATATGCCGAAGCTTATTGCTTACATTAAGGCAACACAGCCAAATGAGTGGAAGAGATACAATGCCATTTACGGGAGTGATTCAGAAAATAAGCTCTATAAACGCATTCAAGAGTCAGTTCAGATGCATGGTATGATTCATGTAATTCGTCATGGGATTAAGGATAGGGGAGTAACGCTTAAGTTTGCTTCGTTCCGTCAGGCTAATAATCTGAATCCTGATGTGGTTGAGAAGTACAAAGCCAATATACTGACCTGTACAAGACAGTTTATGTATTCTCCAGATAATAACAACTCTATTGATATGGTGCTTTCTTTGAATGGATTTCCTCTTGTGGCACTGGAACTAAAGAATCAGCTCACAGGTCAGAGTGTGGATAATGCAAAGAAGCAGTATATGGACGACAGGGACCCGAAGGAGCTTTGCTTCCAGTTTGATAGTCGTTTCTTAGTGTACTTTGCGGTTGATTTATATGAGGTATGCATGACCACAGAGCTGAAGGGCAGAAATACATTTTTCCTTCCTTTCAATCAGGGTTCAAATGGTGCAGGAAATGTAGGCGGTGCAGGAAATCCAGAGAATCCAGATGGATATGTGACAAGCTATCTCTGGGAACGAGTATTACAGAAGGATATTCTAATGGATATTCTGCAACGGTATATCCACAGAGCAGAAGAAGAAAAGATAAATCGTAAGACAGGGAAGAAAACTGTGTCCAGAAAAATTATCTTTCCTCGATATCATCAATTGGATGCTGTTACTAAGTTACTGGCAGATGTAAAGCTTAACGGTGCAGGAAAGAACTATCTTATTCAGCATTCAGCAGGAAGCGGTAAGTCTAATTCTATTGCTTGGCTTGCGTATGGATTATCTGAGCTTCACAATGATAATGATGAGAAGATTTTTAAGTCGGTAATCGTTATTACAGATAGAACTGTACTCGATAGCCAGTTGCAGGATACGATTTATTCGTTCGACCATACGGAAGGTGTTGTTGAGAAGATAGATGAGAAGAAGCATTCTAGCGACCTTAGAGATGCTATCAATGCAGGAAAGAAGATTATCATAACCACTTTGCAGAAGTTCCCTTATATCTATAAGGAGATTGATTCTACAAAGGATAAGAACTTCGCTCTCATCGTTGATGAAGCACACTCTTCGCAGACAGGACAGAGTGCTATGAAATTAAAAGCAGCTCTCGCAGATACAGAGGAAGTACTGAAGGAGTTTGCTGAAATTGAAGGCAAAGCTGAGAGCGAGTTAAAGGATGAGGAAGATACTCTTGTTGAAGAGATGCTTGCTCATGGTAAGCACTCAAACCTTTCTTTCTTCGCCTTTACAGCGACACCAAAGAATAAGACATTGGAAATGTTCGGTGTTCCTATGGCTAATGGCAAGAATTTCAGAGCATTCCATATCTATTCTATGAGACAGGCGATTGAGGAAGGGTTTATCCTTGATGTACTGCAGAACTACATGACCTATAAAACCTGCTACAAGATTATTAAGAAAACACCAGACAATCCTGATGTGCCAGAGAACAAGGCAACAAAGGCAGTACAGCGTTATGAGTCATTACACCCTCATAACCTTCAGCAGAAGACTGCAATTATTATTGAAACTTATAGGAGTGTTACCAAGAACAAGATAGGCGGTAAAGCGAAAGCTATGGTTGTCACAGCTTCCAGACTTCATGCTATCCGATACTACCATGAGTTCAAGAGATATATAGAAAAGAAACACTACGATGATTTGGATATTCTTGTTGCCTTCTCAGGTGTAATCAAGGATATTAACGAACTTGGTGAGGTGGAAGAGTATACAGAAGAGAAGCTGAATAAGCGTAAAGACGGTACAACAATTAAGGAGAACCAACTCCCAGAAGAGTTTAACGGAGATGATTATGCAATCCTTATTGTTGCAGAAAAGTATCAGACAGGATTTGATGAACCGCTTCTTCATACTATGTTTGTAGACAAAAAGCTGAAGGGCGTTAAAGCGGTACAGACCTTATCAAGACTCAACAGAACGTGTGCAGGAAAAGATGATACTTTTGTTTTGGACTTTGTAAACACAGCAGAAGAGATTCAGGAGGCGTTTGAGCCATATTATGAAGCGACAATGCTTGATGAAGAAATCAATCCGAATCTGATTTATGATACCAGAAAGCTTATCAGAGACTTCAAACTGTACAACGATTCCGACATTGAAAAGTTTATACAGTTCTTTAAAAAGAAGAATCAATCTGATACGGACTTAGGTAAGATGACTGGAGTATTCAAGCCTATAGTTAGAGCTTATGAGGATTTACCTGAGGATAAGCGGTTTGACTATAAAAAGACAGTCAGGAACTTTGTTAAGTGGTATCAGTATATTACGCAGATATCAAGAATGTTTGATATGCAACTGCATGAGGAATATACCTTCTGCAAGTACCTTGAGAAGCTTCTTCCTAAGGTTAGTGATGGTAAAGATATAAACCTTGATGATAAGTTGGAACTAGAATTCTACAAGCTTGAAAAGGAGTTCAAAGGAAGCATCAGTCTTACACCAACAGAAGAAACGCAGACATTAACAAATCCTAAGACATTAAAGACTACTGGTAAGGGCAAAGATGAGCATGTTGCTCTCGATTACATCATTGATAAGATTAACGACCGATACAATGGAGTATTTACTGACGGAGATAAGGTCATTGTTGAGACTATCTATAATGATGTTATGAAGAGAGAAAAAAGACTTAGAGCTTATGCGAAGAAGAATGAAGAAGCTGTATTCAGACAGTCTATATTCCCTGAGGTCTTTGAAGAAGTAGCTCAGGACTGCTACACAAATTCAATGGAAGCTTTTGCAAAGCTGTTCCAAGATAAAGTCTTTTATGAGATTGTATTAGATTCAATATCTAGACAGGCATATAAGGATTTGCGTAACGAATCCAGTGTTATAAAACAGTGATTATGGAAGTGCGTATCTGAATGAGGTATTAAGGGATTAGTGAAAAGCTCTCTGTATAAAGGCAGAGGGCTTTTTATAGATATAAGACTTGCAAAAATTTTCTGACATGATACATTACCTATTGAGAAAATAAATCTCTTAGATATACAACCTTCTGATAACCGTTCGGTTTATTTTTCTCCCGTAAAAAATATAACGCAAGAAGCATAGAGGAGCTCTATGTCTATTTCTTGTACGAAAAAAGGAGATTATATGAAATACATAATTGATGATAAACGCATTTTTACTTCTGTGACTAAGGTTGCACAGTACATTGTTGAAGGTTTAGATGAGACCTATTTTGATGAATGGCTTGATAATAACTATGGAATAGTTGATGTATGTGGCTATTCTTTTGATGCTTCCGAGGCTTTGCGAATACTTGATGAAACAGCGTATAAACGTGAGTTTGCTGATTATCAGGAAAATATAAGCAGAGAGATAGAAGATGAGGTGCATGGTCTTTCAGATGAGGAATCTATAGAACTATATGGATATACAATCGTTGCACAGGAAGATGAGGACTTCGAGGAATATGAATAAGAAAACTGCATATCATAAAGAAAAACAAAAAGGAGTACAGAAGATGAGCCCCTATGAAAGATATTTAGAAATGGATAAGTGGTATAAACGACAGTACATAAAGATGAGAGTAAGGTATTTCTTTCCAGACCTTATAAAGAGTATAAAGAACCTCTGGAAGCGTTGATATAAAGAAAAAAGTGTCAGGCAGAAAAGTATGTTCGTAGAGCATACTTTTTCTTTTTTTAATCAGTTTACTGGATAACATACAAAAATGAAAAGTGAATATTGAGACAGGGGAATGCCTGACACCCTGTTCAAAAAAGTAGATAGGTGTGATAGAGCCAGTGCAGAAAAATCTATTCGGGGGCAGTCAGATACCGCTTTCTGTTGTTCTCGTTATTGGAGAGGGTACTCAAACTCCAAGTAAAATATTCAGGGTACGGTGGCAAGGGCAAATGTGGAAGCTGATAGAGTGTTGGGTTGCTATGACACGCTTTAATCCTATCTTCCTATTCTCTATGAATAGAACTCAAGCGGTTGAACTGATACTCGGGGGCGACAGCGAGGAATATGGTATAGAACAATTTTCCGTTGTCATAGAACCACTTTTTACCTCAATTCAGGGCAGAGTTTTCCAGATTTTTCGCAATGGGGAAACTCTGCCCAGAGCCTGAAAGCTCTGCTCGGAATAAGGCAAATTGAAAAGAGGTTATGTGTATGGACAAGAAAAAATATAAAAACAAGTTCGGGACAAAGTATCCCAAGAAATACAAAGCACGTAAGTGCTTCTATTACGATGTGGGCTACTGCTCTAAGTATAAGTGTTCCTGTTTTAAGTGCTTTACTAACGAGAGGTAAGCATTGTTGAGTTATAGCGTTGGTGATAACTGCATAGAATAAAGCAAAACAAGAAGCTCAAAAGCCTGTTTATAGCAGGCAAATTTTTTTAGGCCTTTCGGTCAGAAAGAAAAAGTGTATTTCTTTCTAGTCCGCTATGCTCTAAAAAACTAGGAGCAAAAAGAAAAATCAAAGTTGAGTAGTGGTATAAAGTATGCCGACACTCGCTCCCAATGCTATTAAATTTCTGTTCCACCCTGCGAACAGAGATTTAATGCAAAGGTCGCTCGGAAACACCCTACGGGCTGGCATTAGCAGGACGATAAAAAGCAATCGTCCTATGCCAGTTCTCTAAATTCTCTCACAGGTTCGAGAATTTTCATATAAACAAAAAGGTAGCACCTTTTTATTTATATGACCGAGAATGTTCCTTCGAGTGTCGGCAGCACACTCACAAAGGAGCAGTGATGAAAGCAAAAAACAAAAGCCTGAATCTACGCAATAAGAAAGTTATTGATGTGATAAACACATTTGGAATAGCAGAAGGAAGACTGTCTAAAGAAGATATATACGCCATTTCTAATAAAGATGTGTTTTACAAGCTAAAAAATGGTGGCTTCATTAAAGAAACAGCTAAAGGTTCTGGAGTGTTTAAGGCTACTGGAAAATTGAAAACATTAGTCGGCAAGACACAAGGTATTTCTTTTGGGAACGGGTGTAGTAATCGGCACAGTAAAGCTATTACTAAGGCAACCAATTATTTCTCAAAAGACATTGTGAATCAGGGACGATTTAAGAGCGGGCATTCTTTAAAAAAGGAAATGGACTCTTTTAAAACTACAGGAAAATATCAAAAGAAAGTGAATTCGATAAAACAGAGTATCAATAGCCGTAGAAACAGTCTTGGTCAAGCATATAAAAATAGAATTAGTAGCAGTAAAACGCATTATGAGCAGTATCAGGCAAAAATGGATTATCGGAGTGAAGCCAAAAGACTAGATATGCAGTACGAAATTATCAATTCGAGTAATCCTGTTTTTATTCCCGACCTAATGATTCAGGCATCACGAGATGAAGCACAGGAGTTACTTGATAACATACAGGCAAGATACGATGAGATTGATGACGGGAGAGAAAAAAGATTTCTTTATGATGATATAGAGAAGCTTCAAACGATGATAAATACAACAAATACAGAGACTATAGAAATCTATCTGGAAGTTGTTACAGATTCATACGGACAAGCTAAGCTAGAGCATCACTATAACTATGAAAATATTATGGATAGACCCGTAATCTATCTATGCTGAGAGGAGATTATTATGTACGAGAATTATATCGCAGATTTAATCAAGACAAAACTGGATATTGAAGCTATAGAGGAAAAGGTCATATATGAAAAAGGAAATATACCAGACATTAAAAGGTTCGGAGCAATGCTGACTCCGATTAAAGAGATGATAATAAAGTTTTGCTATATCACTATGGGATTCTACAAAAGTGATTACAGGCTCCTTTTTGCTTTCTCCTATGATAGCCAGACAATAGATAAGAATTTGAAAGACCTCGAACAAGACGGGTATTTGCTAAAGCAGGACACGCCATATGGTAATTTGTACGGTCTTACAAAAGAGGCTATTGCTCTGATAAGGTGCAATCCCAGATATTTTCTAGGTGATAAGAAAGTGGTTAATCTTCAGGATATGAAGATTGACGGAGAAACAGCCTATCAGAAGAGAAAACTTATATCATACAATGTGGCATACTATGTGTTCAGGACACAGCTCGTATCACTATATAGGAAGTATGCTTCAACTGATAAAGTGGCGAGAAATATAGAACTTGCAAAGATATACCTGAAAAACATAAGGTATAGAGACTATCTCAAAATGGATAAAGAAGACAGAAAGAAGGCTTTAGTTCTTATAGGCTTTACTCCTGATGAGGCAGATATAATCTCGGAGAAGGATACCTATATTTCAAAGTACGCAGAACAGTACGCAGAGAGAGCGTTTGCACATATTGGTTTTGATAATCTTAGAACAGAGCAGGAGTACAGAGATTATATAGCATATGTCAAAAAGCATTGTATCTGCAAAGAACCAGATTACGAGACCTTCTATCTACTTAGAGATTTTCAAGAGACTTACGACTATAAAGAACTAGAAATAATCAAGGATTGGAAATGTAATATAACTAGGTTCGGGTTACAAGAGGTTTGGAAAGCAGTAAAGGGAAATGATTTAATTCTTTATATGCGACAGCTTGAACAATGCAATAAGTATTTATCAATACTCGGAAACGAAGTAAGAAGCCTTACTGCTACCAATGTGTATAAAAAGAAAACAGATGAAAAAGAGCTCAGAGGGATAATGGCAAAGCTGTCTCTTCTTGATAGCAGGATAACTGAATTAAGGAAAATAAAAGAAAGACTTGAAACAGAGTTTTCTTTTCCTGTAATTACAGCATACTTTGAGGGAGCTACAGAATCGGAAGTGAAACCTATTACTATCACGAGGCTTACTGCTAATGGTGTATATCTGGAAATGGACAGGGAGAACCATATAACTATAAAGGTTATCCAACAACAAGAAGAGGTAGACCTTTTCTCACTACACAAAAAAATCGGAATGGGATTTATGGTGGCGAGAAGGTTGTTTCCGCTCTGTCAGTTCGATGTTGCTATTTATGCATATGAAGATGAACAGATTGATTATATCAATTCAATTCTTTCCAGACTAACAGATAAGCTTAAATCGAACCGAGAGACAGCACTTATTGGAAGCATAATCGAAGATAGTCATAGCATCATAGCTGGAAGAAGCAAACTGGAAGAAAGATATATATTCTTTAATGCAATGTATGAAGAACTTAAGACTCCCGAGCCTTTTGAAGCAATGCAATTGAATGAAATAATAGACGAATCCGCATTAAATCTATTGCCTTTGATTGAACAGTAAATAGTTATAAATGCGACATACTCCTACATAGCATATATGGATAACAAATAACCCGTTTCTTTTAAACGGTGCAGTTGACATTTATTGTCGAGAGTAGGAGGAAGAACTATGTTAAATTACAATGAATTCATTTATGCTGTTGAGAAGGATATCTGCTCGTGTCTTAATACAGGTGAGCCGTTATCTGCAAGTGTGAAAGATGTAATCAAGAACAATTCAGTCGTTCTTAAGGGACTTACTATCAAGACCGAATCAGAGAACGTAGCACCAACAATATACTTAGAGCAGTTTTTTGAAGAATACTGCCATAGCGGTGATTATAACAGTACGCTTATGAGTATTGCACAAACCTATCGCAATAGTCAAGTTGGTGATATCCCTGGATTTACTGCGGATTCCTTAAGACCAGAAGATGTTTACGGAGAACTAATTAACACAGAACGCAACAAGGAACTGTTAAAAGATGTTCCAAGCATTCCTTTGTTTGATGGAAGATTTTCAGTTGTCTTTAGGTATGCATTGGATTTTTTGGATAGCAAGGGTTCGGTACTTATTACTGATTCAATAGCAGAGTCCAAAGGACTTAATGCTGAAAAGCTTATGGAGCTGGCACTTAGAAATAAAGGTGCTTATTCAAAAGCATCGTTACAGCCTATGGAAGATATTCTTAGTGCCCTTTGTGGTACGGAGATGCCTATGCTTGGTGGAAGCGGTTGTAAATCACCAATGTATGTGCTGTCTAACGAAAGCAATCACTATGGGGCTTTTGCAATACTGCGTCCTGAGACACAGAAAGCTCTTCAAGAGACATTTGACGGTGATATCGTGGTTATACCTTCATCTATCCACGAACTAATCCTTATGTCTGCTGAGACTGCTCAGAACGGACTTGCGGATACCCTGAATGAGATAATTACTTCTGTAAACACTGAGGTGGTTCAGGAACAGGATATACTCGATAACAGCTATTTTGTCCTATCACTTACAGATGAAGGGTACAAGTTTAAAGAGGGAGTTCAGACTGTAGCTTAGCTATAGTTCTTCCTATATTACAGATATTGGTGGATTACTGATACCTGTATGATGAGAAAGCCAGAGATTTATTCTCTGGTTTTTTCGTGCGGTGATATGCAGATATCTTCTCAGATATATATATTTCTGCTATAATCCGATTATGAGTATAATAGAAGAATTGGAAAGCAGGGCTGTTACTGAGTTGGAACTCAGGGAGCTTCTGGAGAAATATGAAACTTTATATATTGAAGAACCAGATGCCTTACAAGCAGAAGACTACTATGAACTTGATTTGTACCTTGAAGCTAGGCTTTCTGCAATAGAAGAAATTCAAGAAACGGATAGCGAAGAGGTCAAAAGGATTAAGTCAAGAGTAAAGGAACTTGAAGCAGAGAATAAAATTTTGCGAAACATGGTAAAAGGTGACGGAACAGAGCCTTTGTATAAGCAAGACATAATGGTAAAGTTCTCGAAAAAGTCTGATTGGGCATTAAGGTTACTAAGACTAATGCATCAAGTCGGTAAGGCTCAAAAGACAAACAGAGATTATTGGACGACAGAAAGTGATATTAAGGAATTCTTTGATACTTACAAAGGAAAGCAACTATTCTTTTAGGGCTTAAATAAACGTTTTGAAGTTTTTCGTCCCGTTGTGAATATCACTTTTAATTATCACTTTTGGCATAATGTGTTTTGAGAACGCTGATAAATACTGGGGTGAATGAAGAGTTTGGTAAGTTCGTTAATGCTTGATAAGTGATTTTTGGCGACGTGGTATACGAATGTACAGAGGTGCATCTTCGTTATTCTACATTTGATACTATTAAAAGATGCTTGTTATAGCTATCAAAAACTAATTAAACATAGCAATTTGAAAGCTCCTTGCACTTTGCAGGGAGCTTAATTTTTTTCTATATCTTTTGCTCTCAATGTTATGTATAATATGCTTTGGTAAATAATAAAATCAATGGAGATAATCATGATAAAAGCACTTGTATTTAGCGATTCACACGGCAAACAGGACTATATGAAACAAATCATTAAAGATGAAGCACCTTTTGATGTTTTGATACATGCCGGCGATTTGGAAGATAATATTGAAAATGTACTTGGTCCTGTAGACTATCACATACATATGGTTAAAGGTAACTGTGATTATGGCGCAGATGCACCTTATGAAAAGATATTTGCACTTGGAGGCAGGATGGTTCTTTTGCTTCATGGACATGTTTGTGGTAATATGCATTGCCATCCCGGCATGGATATGAACAGAATGGTATTTTATGCCAAGAGCAAAGGTTGTGATATGCTGATATATGGTCATACACATATTCCTGATTATGAAGTGCTCGAGGATGGCTTTATAATTCTAAATCCCGGGAGCATCTCTTTGCCAAGACAATCAGACAATAATAAGACCTATGCCCTCCTTGAGGTTGAGGATAAGACAGTTAAAGTTGTACATAAGCATTATTGATTGTAGTGCAAGATTTTGAGGTGATATATGTCTTTTGAAAATAATGATGCTAAAAAGAATAATATTGTACTTATTGGAATGCCGGCTTCCGGCAAAAGCACTGTTGGAGTTATACTTGCTAAGGTACTTGGTTTTGGATTTATAGACTCGGACATACTAATACAAAAGCAGCAAAACAGGAAACTCCATGAAATCATAGAACAAGACGGTATAGATTCTTTTATTGAAATAGAAAATGATGTAAATGCATCGATAGATGCTCAAAAGTGTGTTATAGCAACCGGGGGAAGTGCAGTCTATGGTGATGAAGCAATGCAGCATCTAAAGAAGATTGGCGTAGTTGTATACCTTCATGTGGATTACGATAATCTTGTGAGCCGTCTAAATGACATAAAGCAGCGAGGCGTAGTCATACGTCCGGGGCAAAGTTTTAAACAGCTTTACGAAGAACGCACCGCTTTATACCGGAAATACGCGGATATAATTGTTGATGAAGAAAGAGACAGTGCAGAACAAGTGCTTAACAAAATAGTTGAGCAGATGGATGATAATTAGAGGGCATTAAGAACATTTATGCTTTTTGACAATTGATACCTTGGCAATGTAAAATAGATAACGGACGTTATAAAAAATTACATAAGGGGGATTACAATGTCACGCAAGGCTACAATAACACAAAAGGAAATTGTAAATGCAGCATTTAAAATTACCAAAAAAGAGGGTTATGAAGCAATAACGTCAAGAAAACTTGCCGCAGCCGCAGGCTGTTCGACACAGCCTATTTTCCGTATTTATGATAATATGGAAGGTCTCAAGGAGGATGTATTTAAGAAGGCAACAACTTTCTATGAAGATTATTATGCATCTTATCCCAAGAATAATGATACTCCGTTTGTGGATTTGGGAATGGCATATATCGAGTTTGCCCAGAAGTATCCAAATTTATTTCGCCTCCTTTTTTTATCAGGATCTGGTGATGAAAAAAAGAGTATGTATGCACTTGTTAACGGTGAGCAAGAGTATGTAGTTAAGGAAGTTGACCGTGCCAGAGCTAAGGGCGTTTTTGAACCTGAGCAGCTTTTTATGAAAATGTGGATTTTCATTCATGGTAGCGGATGTATGGCTGTTACAGGAGATTATGATCTTAATCATGATGATTCGATAGGCCTTCTAAAGGCTGCATATGAGTCATTTAAATAAAAATATATAATTAGTAATATAAAATTATCAGTCGAGAAGTTATGAAAAAGATAGCAGTTATCGGTGCAGGCGCCGCCGGAATGATGGCGGCGATTGCTGCGGCCGAAAATGGTGCGAAAGTCACCATATACGAAAAAAATGAAAAAGCCGGCAAAAAGATATATATAACCGGTAAAGGCAGATGCAATGTTACAAACAATGCAGATACCGATATGTTCTTTGGCAACGTTTGCCGTAATCCTAAATTTTTGTACAGTGCAGTATATGGCTTTGATCATAACAGTGTGTATGAATTTTTTGAAAAAAACGGCTGCCATCTTAAAGTTGAACGCGGAGAACGAGTTTTTCCGCTCTCTGACCATTCTTCGGATATCATAGGAACTCTTGTAAGATATCTAAAACGCCTTAACGTCAAAATTGAGTATAATAGTGAGGTTACAGGAATAGAATATAAGGATGATACGGTAGAATCAATAATCGTTGATAGGAAGGAAAAAGTTTCTGTCGATGCAGTTATCGTATGCACAGGAGGATTGTCCTATGCAAGTACCGGATCTACAGGAGATGGATATAGGTTTGCTCGCAAAGCCGGGCATAGTCTATCAGAACCTTTTCCAAGCCTTGTCCCGCTTGAGATTAAAGAGAAGTGGGTCAGGGAACTTCAAGGTTTGTCGTTGAAAAATGTCAGTATAAAAATGGTGATAGATACTCCATCAGAACAGTTTGACAATAAAGATAAAAATAAAGCATCAACAAGGGGGAATGAAAACAAGATCCAAACAGTAGATGCATGCGGTGATCAAAGAGAGCATGAAAAGAAAAAGAAGAAAAATAGTAACAAAGCAGTAAAGAGTGTATACGAAGGCTTTGGAGAAATGCTCTTTACGCATTTTGGAGTCAGCGGGCCGCTTATTCTTACTGCAAGTACCTGCTATGAAGAGGGCTCTTCATATAAACTGCATTTAAATCTTAAACCGGCACTTAGTAAAGAACAGCTTGATAAAAGAATCATACGTGATTTTGAGGAAGGCAATAAAAAAGTATTCAGAAATGTCCTAGGAGGCCTTTTTCCATCAAAACTAATTCCTGTGATTATTGAGCTGTCCGGGATTTCACCAGATAAGAAGGTTAGTGAGATAAGCAAAAACGAGCGCACAAGACTCGTTGAACTTACGCAGGATCTTGTTATGACGGTTACCGGAACTCGTGGCTTTAATGAAGCTATTGTAACAAGAGGCGGCGTTAATGTTAAGGAGATAGATTCATCAACTATGGAATCAAAATTTCGCAAAGGCCTTTATTTTGCAGGAGAGGTTTTAGATACCGATGCCGTCACAGGCGGCTTTAATCTTCAAATAGCATGGTCTACTGGACATCTTGCAGGGCAAAGTGCTGCGATTAAGGAATAAATAACAAGGAGAATTATTATGAGTCATCAAATAGCAATAGATGGACCCGCAGGGGCAGGAAAGAGTACAATTGCAAAGATAGTTTCTGCAAGACTGGGATTTATATATGTTGATACAGGGGCTATGTACAGGGCAATGGCACTTTATCTGTCCAGGAAAAAAATAGATTTGGACAACCAGGAAGAAATTGGGGCTATGGCACAATCTGCAGATATATCAATTAAATATCTTGATGGACAACAGGTCGTAATGCTTGGTGATGAAAATGTTAACGACCTCATAAGAAACCCGGAAATAAGCGCTATGGCAAGTAAGACTTCTCCGGTTGCCTTGCTTCGTCAAAAACTTGTACAGTTGCAACAAAAACTTGCAGATACGCAGAATGTTGTAATGGATGGACGGGATATAGGAACTGTTGTTCTTCCCAAGGCGGATCTAAAAATATATCTTACAGCAAGTGTTCAGGTTAGAGCCAAAAGAAGATACGACGAAATGATACATAAGGGACAAAGTGCAGAACTTACCACTATAGAAAAAGATATTGAAGAGAGAGATTATCGCGATATGCATAGAGAAACGTCACCTTTGAAACAGGCTGATGATGCAATTTTGGTAGATACCTCGGATATGTCTATTGAACAGGTTGCTGATAAGATTATCGAATTGTATAATAATAAATAGTTTGCTATTTAGGTTTATTGCGAGCGTCTATAAGAAGTTACATCAACAAAATTGTTGAAAGATGCTTTGGTAAGTAGGATGAAGCTTCGGCTTCCCTATTTGATTATACAGACCGGTTGTTTTAATAAACCGGCAGATTTCGTTCGCTGAGAAAGGAAATAGAAGTATGGAAGTAATCTTGGCTGAACATGCAGGCTTTTGTTTTGGCGTCAAGAAGGCAGTTGACACCGTATATGAACAGGTTGAACACAAGGACAATAAGATTTATACATATGGTCCCATTATTCATAACGATGAAGTGGTCAAGGATTTAGAAAGTAAGGGAGTCGAAGTTGTAAACAGCATCGATGATTTATCTAAAGTTGCCAAGGATGGCACAATAGTAATTAGAGCACATGGTATTCCGGTAGAAACGGAAGAAGCAATTAAGAAAAGAGGCATAGCATATATAGATGCTACATGCCCTTTTGTAAAAAGGATACATAAAATCGTTGATGAAGAGAGCAGTAAAGGGCGTACAATTGTTATAACAGGCAATGCAAAACATCCTGAAGTTGAGGGAATAGTTTCTTGGGCAAAGGGAGATGTTTATGTTATAGAAAGCCTTGAAGATGCCAATAGATTCACTGTTTCAAAGGAAACGGAAATAACAATTGTATCTCAAACCACATTTAATTACAAAAAATTTAAAGATATAGTTGAAATTTTTAATAGCAAAGGCTACAATATTAATATTGTGAATACTATCTGTAATGCTACGCAAGAAAGACAGACAGAAGCGGAAGAAATTGCCGCTATGGCGGATGCTATGATAGTTATTGGTGGAACGAGCAGTTCCAATACACGAAAGCTGTTTGAAATTTGTTCTAACAAATGCAAGCATACATATTTCGTACAGACAGTCGATGACTTACCCGAAGCTTTTCCTGAGGGTATATATAAAGTGGGAATTACCGCTGGGGCGTCAACCCCGAAGAATATTATTGAGGAGGTTCAGACACATGTCAGAACAGGAACAGACATTCGAGCAGATGCTCAACGAGTCATTCAAGACAATTCATACAGGGGAGGTCGTTGAAGGTATTATAATCGATGTTAAACCTGATGAAGCCATCCTCAACATTGGTTACAAGTCCGACGGTATTCTTTCCAGAAACGAGTACAGTAACGATAACAGCCTTGATCTCACAACAAAGCTCAGTGTTGGAGACAAGATGGATGTCAAAGTTCTTAAAGCCAATGATGCAGATGGACAGGTAATACTTTCATACAAGAGACTTGCTCTTGATCGTGGTAATAAGAGGATTGAAGAAGCTTTCAATAACAAAGAGACACTTTCTGCAAAGGTTGTACAGGTTCTGGAAGGCGGCCTTGTGGTTGTTGTTGATGAAGTTAGAATTTTCATTCCTGCAAGTCTTGTATCCGATACATATGAGAAGGATCTTACAAAGTATCAGGATCAGGAAATTGAATTTGTAGTAACAGAATACAATCCTCGCAGAAGAAGATACATCGGAAACAGACGTATGCTTATTGCTGCTGAGAAGGCTGAGAAAGCTAAGGAACTTTTTGATAAGATTCAGGCCGGTGATATTGTAGAGGGAACAGTTAAGAACGTGACAGATTTCGGTGCTTTCATCGATTTGGGCGGTGCTGATGGTCTTCTTCATATCTCTGAGATGAGTTGGGGACGTGTTGAGAGCCCTAAGAAAGTATTCAAAGTTGGTGATACAGTTAAGGTTCTTGTTAAGTCAATTGATGGTAAGAAGATTGCGCTTTCCAGAAAATTCGAAGATGGTAATCCATGGAAGAATGCTTCCGATAAGTATGCTGTTGGCAACGTTGTAACAGGTAAGGTTGCTCGTATGACTGACTTTGGTGCATTCGTTGAACTTGAGTCAGGCATTGATGCACTTCTTCATGTATCACAGATTTCTAAGGATCATGTTGATAAGCCTGCTGACGTGCTCAAGGTTGGCGATGAAGTTACAGCTAAGATTGTTGATTTCAATGAAGATGAGCATAAAATCAGCCTTTCAGTAAAAGCTCTAGTTGCTCCTGAGAAAAAGGATGAAGACGAAGATGTTGCTTCAGTTGATATTGATCAGGTTATCTCAGAGCAAGGTGAAGAATAATATTTATTATTACTAATCTAACAATTTAATAGGTAAATTTTTACTCCCGATAGTAGTTGTATGCTATCGGGAGTTTTGTTGTTTATGTTTTTGGGGCTAATTATTTACGATATTTGTCCGATAATCTTTATGGAGTATTTATAAATGGAGTATTTACATAAATATAATTATTCTCTATGGAGGGCACAAATATCATGACTTATGATTATGAGTGGTTCAAAAAGGCTGTGTATGACTTAACCAAAATTGATCTTAATGCCTATAAGGAAAAGCAGATGAAACGCCGTATAGATACTCTTATCGGCAAGTATGATGTAAAAGGATATGATCAGTTTATGGACATGATTAAGAAGGATAAGGAAGTCCTTCATGCTTTTGTCACATATCTTACGATTAACGTGTCTGAATTTTTCCGTAATCCCGATCAGTGGGCACTTATGGATAAGGATATGGTTCCGGAACTTATGAGTAAGTTTGGTAAGAATCTTAAGATTTGGAGTGCAGCGTGTTCGACAGGTGATGAGCCTTACACGATTGTAATGATGCTCTCTAGGCACGTTCCGCTTAATCAGATCAATGTGCTTGCTACTGATTTGGATTCTGTTGCTATTGCCAAGGCAAAAATGGGTATATATGCAGAGAAAGAAATATCAGGTGTCCCTAAAGATCTCAAAGAGAAATATTTTACTAAGAATTCCGATGGAACGGTTACGATATCTAATGAAATTAAGAGCCGCGTAACCTTTAAACAGGCAGATCTGTTGAGAGATCCGTATCCGAAAGATTACCATCTTATAGTTTGCAGAAATGTTTTGATTTATTTCACTGAGGAAGCTAAGGACGAGACTTTCAGGAAATACTATGACTCTCTTTCTCCGGGAGGAATACTATTTATCGGTGCCACAGAGCAGATTATTAACTATAAAGATATTGGATTTATCAGAAAGAATTCGTTCTATTACGAAAGACCTAAAGCATAACCAAGATAGCATGATTACAAGCATTAGAATATATTCATCAACTAATTTTCCTCTGCATAAAGAAAGCTTCGGTATTACAACCGGAGCTTTCTTTCTATTAACTCAAACTTCCCACTTGTCAAACTGGCACCACCTCTTTGCTGTTATGCAAGTGCAGACAGTTTGACAAGCGGGAAGTTTGGGCGATTAAATCTGTCCAAATAGATGCATAAGAACATGGCAGGCATAAAGACTCATTGCAGAACGATTTGTTTTAATATGGTCTGTTAATTCGAAGTACATAGCATGTTCTTTGTATTCATGTTTGAAGAAAGGCGTAAATACAAGATCCCATTGCCTTAAGTATTGCCCTGGCTTTCTGGTGTAACAGGTCTCTGCCTTAGCCTGGACTCTGTGTGATCTTTCTACAAATGAAGCTACAGATTTATGCAAAGCCTGGTCTTCGTACGGAAGATAGTAATAGTCCTTGTAATTTGAATAGAAATATTTGAGCTCCTCTTCATAAATAGGAACTCTTACCAAGGCGTAGTTGTCTTCTGCGCTCATAAAAATTCCTTCTAGATTACATTTAAATGGTACGGGAAGAGAAAAAGGAAGAACGAGTTTCATAAACATCTCCTTTTTCTTTTGCCCATCCATATCTGTGTAGAAATTGGCTTGAACCTTGACTGCGCGAAGAAATAGAGGATCAGAAAATTCGGAAGTTGAAGCATCTGTGCGCATATGGAGTAAAGGCGTGTTTCGTATGCCTTCAAAGAAATCATAATAGTAGAGTATTGGCAGAAGCTCAGCCATTCCTTTGACATCGTCTTCATTATGAAGAATAAGAAGACCATAGAATTCTTCATTTTTATTATCAAGATATTTTTCGTATATTTCTATTAGCTGACCGCCGCTATAAACATCATCTCGATGAATTCCCAGAAAAGCTTCAAGTGACTTTTGTTTACAGTTTTCAAGTCCGAGAACATCTTTATAGGGAGATATTAACTTGTATATATCAATTGAAGTCATTTCATCCAATTGATCAACAAGTTTGTATTGTTCACACTTGGCTTTGATATATGAAAGATCAAACCTGTTTCCATTGAAATGAATAAGCGTATCATATGATGATGCAAAATCGAAAAATGCACTTATTAGTTCATTTTCTTCATCTCTTTTATCTGCAAACCACTGCATAATATGCCAAGACTCATTCTTATAATAAGCACATCCGATCAAATATAACTTGGACGTTTTAGCAGAAAATCCGGTTGTTTCGATATCTATAAAAAGAGCTTTTTCTATATCATTTACAATTTTTTCAATTGGATAAGGAGAGAGAATTGTTGACTTAAAAGAAATATCCTTTTGTATTATTTTCATTACATTAACCTCTGACAATATAATAATACACAACAAGGATATTTTATCATATTCCTTAGAACCGTGCTATCGATGATGGTATTTATACTTCAAACTTCCCACATCAGGATGAACTGACGATAGTAATATTATCTGCCATGCAGTTAGCGATTGCTAACAAAATTACTAAATGTATTTTTGTAATAAATTGTTACGATATAAAAAGTGCCTATATTTTATCAAATTATGCGTCGTAATATATGGAATTTTTACAGTAGAAGTCGTAAAATGATTATGTGATGCTGTAAATAATACAAAAATTGATAAAATTGTTAATTACAGCATCTATGGCACTGGTAAATAATCAGAAAGAAGGGTAGGAAATGGCGCGACTAACGTTCGTAGGGGGAGTCCATCCGTACGAGGGCAAAGAGCTTTCTATGGACAAACCCATCAAAAGTGTTCTGCCTAAAGGTGATTTGGTTTATCCGTTATCTCAGCATATCGGGGCTCCGGCGACACCAATAGTGGCAGTAGGTGACCATGTCCTGACCGGACAAAAAATTGCAGAGGCTTCAGGCTTTGTATCTGCGCCGATCTATGCGACTGTATCTGGTACAGTCAAGGCGATAGAGCCTAGAAGACTTGCAACCGGCGGCATGTGTAACAGTATTATCGTTGAAAACGATGGTCTCTATGAAGAAGTAGAATGGCCTAAGGTTAAGCCTCTGGAGGATATGACAAGCGAAGAGATAATTGCTGCTGTCAGAGAGGCAGGGGTCGTTGGTATGGGTGGTGCGGGATTCCCCACCGCTGTCAAATTATCTCCCAAAGAACCCGATAAAATCGAATATGTAATAGCAAACTGTTCCGAGTGTGAACCTTATCTTACTTCGGATTATCGTCGAATGATTGAAGAACCTGAACTTGTTATCGGCGGACTTAAAATAGCAGTTTCTCTTTTTCCAAATGCAAGAGGAATACTTGCCGTAGAGGATAACAAGCCGGAAGCTATCAAAAAGCTTCGTGAACTTGTCAAGAACGAACCCAGGATTGAGGTTAAGCAGCTCCAGACCAAGTATCCTCAGGGTGCTGAACGTATGCTTATTTATGCATGCACAGGAAGGAGTATCAATTCTTCCATGCTTCCTGCTGATGCGGGCTGTATAGTGGACAATACAGATACTCTTTGCGCTATATATCGTGCTGTTACAGAAGGCAGACCTTTGATGGAACGAATTGTAACTATAACTGGTGATGCAATCAAGGAGCCTTGTAATTACAAAGTGCGAATCGGAACAAGCTATCAGGAACTCTTGGATGATGCGGGAGGCTTTTATAAGACACCGCTCAAAATTATTTCAGGTGGGCCTATGATGGGATTTGCAGTATGGGACACAGAGGTTCCTACTACCAAGACAGCATCGGCGCTTACCTGTCTTACCAAGGATGCAGTTTCTGCCATGGAGCCGACAGCATGTATCAACTGCGCTCGTTGCGTAGAGGCTTGCCCTGAGCAACTAATTCCCAAGAATCTGGCAGATGCTGTAGAGCACGGACAGACAGAGAGATTTTTGAATGAGTACGGTATGGAATGCTGTGAGTGTGGATGCTGTTCATATATCTGTCCGGCACATCGTCATCTGACACAGCTTATCAAAGGCATGCGCAAAATACAACTTGCACAGCGCAAGAAGAAATAAGGGGAGGACAACATGAGCGAATTTAGAAATGTATCGTCCAATCCGCATGTCAGGAGCGGTTCTACAACTTCAAACATAATGCTTTGGGTAATTATAGGACTTTGCATTCCTGCTGCGTTTGGTGTGTATAATTTTGGATTTTATGCACTTATTCTTATCATATTGTCTATTGCTACAACTGTAGCAACAGAGTTTATCTATGAGAAACTGATGCACAAAGATATCACTATAGGAGATTTATCAGCAGTAGTTACCGGGCTATTGATAGGTCTTAATATTCCAAGCACAGCTCCCTTTTGGCTTCCTATTATCGGTGGTATTTTTGCTATCGTAGTAGTCAAAGAGCTATTCGGAGGTCTTGGTCAGAATTTTATGAATCCGGCTCTTGGAGCGAGATGTTTTCTTGTTATTTCTTTTCCAAGACTTATGACGGATTTTGTTACGGATACTTATACGGGTGCCACGCCGCTTGCTGCTCTTAAAGCCGGAGAAGAAGTTGATGTAATGAAGATGATAGAAGGTTTTACAGGTGGCGTTATAGGTGAGACGTCTATGATTGCCATCGTTATAGGCGCTTGTGTTCTTATTATGGCAGGTGTCATTGACCTTAGAATTCCCGGCTCATATATTATTTCATTTGCTATATTTGTAACTATCTTTGGCGGTCGAGGCTGGAATCCTGCATATCTTTCTGCTCAGCTTGCCGGCGGTGGTCTTATGCTTGGCGCCTTCTTTATGGCTACGGATTACGTAACGAGTCCTATTACCAATGTTGGAAAATATATTTATGGTATAATTCTTGGACTTCTTACAGGCATATTCCGAATTTATGGAACAAGTGCAGAAGGCGTTTCCTACGCAATTATTATTGGAAATCTTTTGGTTCCTCTTATAGAGAGATGGACACTTCCAAGAGCTTTCGGAATACCGAAAAAATCACGTAAGAAGGAGGTGAAAGCATGAGTAATGAACAAACAGCTGATCTTAAGAAAAATGAGATGAGCGATATGATTAAAAATGCTCTTATCCTCTTTGTAATTACTCTTATAGCCGGAACTTTGCTTGGACTAGTATACCAGATTACCAAAGATCCAATTGCTTATCAGAATGCGCTTAAGGTTGAAAATGCCAATAAAGCTGTATTTGCAAGCGCAAGCTCCTTTGGTGAGGATAATATAGTAGATTCTGACAAAGCAAGTTCTATCATAGATGGATCGTCTGATTATTCAGGTGTAACTATAGATTCTGTCATTGAGGCATATGATGCAAGCGGTAATGTTATTGGATATATAATCCAGATTACATCAAAAGGCTACAATGATGATATACAGTTTTCAATGGGTATAACTTCAGATGGCACTTTGAACGGAATATCTCTTATATCGATAAGCGAAACTCCTGGCCTTGGTATGAATGCAGAGAAGGTTCTGGTTCCTCAGTACACCGTAGAAGGCGGTATTGATGCTACTGTGACATACTCTGTAGTCAAGGATGGGACAGGTAAGACGAGCGATACCGATACATCTATTGAAGCTATATCAGGAGCTACGATAACTTCTAAAGCGGTCAATAACGGTGTGAATGTAGGTCTTTTGTACTATACAAATGTTCTAAAAGGAGGTCAATAAGATGAGTGAGAATAAAAAAGGCGCTCTGGGGCTTCCTGCAGATTCGCCGCTTGAGAGATTTTTGAACGGTATTGTAGTAGAAAATCCAACAACAGTTCTTGTGCTTGGTATGTGTCCAACACTTGCTGTTACAACATCTGCTATTAACGGATTATCGATGGGGCTTGCGACAACATTTGTACTAGCTCTTTCAAATCTGGTTATTTCTCTTCTTAGAAAAGTTATTCCGGATACAGTCAGAATTCCATCATTTATAGTTGTTATCGCATCTTTTGTAACACTCGTAGATCTTTTGATGCAGGCTTATCTTCCTGCTCTTAACGAAGCACTTGGCGTATATATACCGCTTATTGTTGTTAACTGTATAATATTCGGACGTGCGGAGTCATATGCAAGTAAACATGGTGCCGTACCGGCGTTTTTTGACGGACTTGGAATGGGACTTGGTTTTACATGTTCGATTACAATAATCGGTCTTGTACGCGAACTGATTGGTGCCGGAACGGCATTTGGAATTTCGCTTCTTGGCGAGGATACAATCATACAAGGACCGGTTGGCAGATTCTTTGGAATGTATACACCTATCAGCATTTTCATTCTTCAGGCAGGTGCGTTCTTTGTTCTTGGAGCCCTAATGGCTACAATGAACAGAATTAAGAGAAAACGTGAAGAGAAAGGAAAAGACGTATCTAAGTTTGGCAGCGGCGGTTGCATGAATGTAGATATGGAGATTCCTTCCGGTAAGGATAAAAAAGAAGATAAAACAAAAACAGAAGATAAGACAGAAAATAAAACAAAAACAGAAGATAAGACAGAAAGTAAAACAGAAAATAAAACAGAAAGTAAAACAGAAAATAAAACAGAAAGTAAAACAGAAAGTAAAACAGAAAATAAAGTAGAAGATAATACAGAAGATAAAGCAAAAAATATAACAAAAGATCAAAAAGAAGATCAAAAAGAAGATAAAAAAGAAGACAAAAAAGAAGATGAAAAGGAGGAAAATGATAAATGAGTGTAGTAAGTCAGCTTATAAGCATACTGATCATGTCCTCCCTGATCAATAATGTTGTATTATCACAGTTTTTGGGATTGTGCCCTTTCCTTGGAGTATCCAAAAAAGTTGAATCCGCAGCAGGAATGGGCGGAGCGATCATATTCGTAATAACGCTTGCGTCGGCAGTGTGCGGACTTTTGTATGAGTTTATACTTGTTCCTCTTGATCTGGTATATCTTAATACAATTGTATTTATTCTTATCATTGCTATGCTTGTTCAGTTTGTGGAGATGTTTCTAAAGAAATTTGTAAAACCTCTGTACGAATCTCTTGGAGTATATCTTCCTCTTATCACAACAAACTGCGCCGTTCTTGGTGTTGCACTCTTGAATGTATCAAACGAGTATAACATCATTGAAAGCATAGTTAACGGATTCGCAACTGCAGTCGGATTTACTATTTCCATTACGATTCTGGCAGGGCTTCGTGAAAAGATGGAGTACAATGATATTCCGCAGTCTTGGAAAGGCACACCGATTGTAGTTATAACGGCAGGACTTATGGCAATAGCATTCACAGGATTCTCAGTGCTTCGCTGAGCGACTTGGAAGGAGAAACTATGTTAAATGGAATATTGATCGCGTTGGCTGTTGTTGCTGGCTGCGGAATCCTGATAGGCTTGATTTTAGGATATGCCAACATCAAACTCCACGTAGATGTTGATGAAAAAGAAGCTGCTGTTCTTTCTGTTCTTCCTGGCAATAACTGCGGCGGATGTGGATATCCGGGATGCTCGGGCTGTGCTGCTGCGATCGCCAAGAAAGAGGCTCCTGTAAATCAATGCCCTGTGGGCGGCGCACCTGTTGCAGCGCTAATCTCTGAAATAATGGGTGTTGAAGCAGGAGATACGGAGAAGGAAGTTGCATATGTTCATTGCGGCGGTGATTGTGAAAAGGCAACAAAACAATATGAATATACAGGGGCAATGGATTGCCGAGTTATAGATCAGCTACCGGGTAATGGACCCAAGACTTGTACATTTGGATGTCTTGGTGGCGGTACGTGTGTATCTGTTTGCCAGTTTGATGCCATTCATGTAGTAAATGGAATAGCAGTAGTAGACAAGGATAATTGTAAGGCTTGTAGTAAGTGTATTGACATTTGCCCTCGTCATTTGATAGACCTTGTTCCGTATAAGGCGACAGAAGTTGTAAAGTGTAAATCCAAAGATCCAGGTCAAAAGGTTAACAAGTATTGTAAGAGCGGTTGTATCTCTTGTCATATTTGTGAGAAGAATTGTCCGGTAGGCGCAATTACAATTGAAAACAATGTTGCTAGTATAGATCAGTCTAAATGTACACATTGTGGGCTTTGCGCCTCAAAGTGCCCTAAGAAAGCGATTGAAAAGATTAGCTGAGTATAGCAGATAAAAAAGCCTTCACTTGCGGAAAATGTAAGTGAAGGCTTTCTGTTTGGAAAGTTTGAGTAAGTTATTCAGAAAGTAGTGGTGCTTCAACGAATTCCGGCATTTCATCTTCAAATCCATATTGAGAAACAGTATCTATATCAAAAACATATCTGTTGTCCATTGTTTTTTGAACATCTGTGATATCAATGTCTTTGTTATGCCAATCGGATAGATCGATTACTGTATTATCTTTGAAGGTCAAAATAACCGGTCTGAATATATCATCTCTGTTTTCAGAAAGGACAAGAGCTTTTTCATGATTATTAAGTTCAACTGTTATTCCGCAAGATAGTATATTAACGCTGTCGATAAGGGCATCTACAACCTGCTTGTCGAAAATATTCTCGTGAATAAGCGTTCTTACAGCCATAACTTCGGAAGCGGGTTCGCCAGCTTCCTGCATAGCTGTCATACGGTCATATGCATTAGCTACCAGAAGAATTTTGGCTCCGATAATAGCATTGGGATTTGGCTTGTCTTTGCCGCTATGAGCCTGAATACATATACGCTTTATATCAGGGCTGTCTGTGTATAGCGAGTCTATAAGATCAAAACCCTTGGTCATATATAATTCAGGTGTATCAGGAGCCTCTCCCTCACTTTCGGGATTTTCTGATATAAATATAATCTTACCTAGTTCGTGAATTACTGCTGCGGTTACGACCTTCATCTGATCAATTGGAGGGATGTTTAGTTTGTTGGCAATCATAGAGCAAAGCATTGCCACGCTAAGTGTGTGCCTAAAGATATGATCTTCTTTGGTACGAAGATCCTGGCTGAAATTTATTTTCTCTTTTAAATGACCATAGTTTTGAATAATGTCAGCTACTATAAACTGGGTTTTGGACAAGGTCTGTTTTGCAACGATCAATTCAAGTTCCTGCTTAATGGCATAAACGTTGATGGTTTGAAATCTTTCAAAATCAATGTCTGCCTGAGTCATAGGTGGAACCGGTTCGGCAGGTTCTAGGATAAACATACCCATGAGACCGAAATTTCTGATACTTGCAATTCCGGATTCGTTAATCTTTGAATTACGGTCATATAGAAGTATGCCGTTTTTGGAATAAACAGGGCGCGCAAGTCGCATGCCGGGTTTTAGTTCATCGATTTTTACAAATCGCATTGCAATCCTCCGGTAAGAATTGTCGGTAATACGTTTATATTATACCGCTTATAATACAATATTATCACTATACCGTTAACGTCGCAAATTTATGCACATGATTTTTTATTTGTTTTAATGAATCTTTCAAAATCTAGATGCGGGAATTTAACTCTTATTAGGAAAACCGGAACTATATGATATAGAATAGTCGCTGTATACAAAAGCAGCTTCATAACCGTCCAAAGATTCAATAAGCTCCATTCCTTTATCAGCTCCCAGGACGAAGCATGTAGTAGAGAGGGCGTCGCCGTCTACGGATTTATCAGAAACAATGGTTACGCTGTATAGATCATTGTCAGTCGGGTATCCGGTTTGAGGATCAATTATGTGATGATAGATTGTACCGTCAAGTTCGAAGTAGCGTTCATAAACACCTGAAGTTACAACGGATTTGTCAGATACCGGCACGCTGGTAATATATTCATTCACTGATCCAAAAGGCTTCTCCACCCCAATGGTAAAATACGAGTTGCCCGGTTTTGAACCGACGAGAAGTACATTACCACCAAGGTTTATAATTGCCGAGCTTATATTACACTCTACAAGATATTCTTTTATTTTATCAGCAATAAATCCTTTGGCGATAGCTCCCAGGTCAATGAGAATATCAGGATCTTCTACGGTTACAGTAGAAGCCTTTTCATCGATTTTGATTTGATTATAATCGATATGCAAAAGAGCATTTTCTATATCATCGGAATCCGGTATTACATGATCATTATCGTTATCATTACCATCGTTAGTAAAATCCCAAAGAGATAAGACGCTTCCTAGAGCGGGATTGAAAGCCCCACCGGATATATTCGCATAATATAAAGCTGTATTAAGTAGTGAAATAGTGTCTGAATCGACTGTGACAGATTTAGAATCTGAGTGGTTTATATTCCAAATGTCGGATCCTTCTTTTGTAGCAGAAAAAAGAGAATCGTAATGAGAAGCTATCTCCATGCAATCATCAAGTATACTCTCATCTTGACTTCCATAGATACGAACATTTATTACCGTGTCAAAATAAAACGAAGTTCTGTCTATGTAGTCCGTTGAGGACGCGGTCTGCAAACCGCATCCTGTCAGACCTGCAAGTAGGAGAGAAGCTATCATGGCAGCTATGATGATAATGGCTATAATAGCAAAAATGCGCTGCTTTCTATCCTGCTTGGATGAGTTTTTGTTTTTAGACATTTTTTTGAACTTCCGTTTCTTAATAATTTATTATACGCTTTGATATTTTAACACGCATATAAATATCAGCATAGTCTTTAGAACTCAAATCTTCAATATAATTTAGTTCGAATTTTTTGTGAACGCCTTTTTTGATAAGTATGTCAGCTGCTTTGTTATAGGCAACTGCAGCCTCGTATTCCGTATTATAATGGCCGATTACGTAGCTGCTCTTAATGTGAATTATAGACTTGTAATGTATCAAGCCCTTTTTGTCGTTATATATACGAACTCCGCGAAATCTGTTTATGATTTCAATATTTTGATATCTTAGATCGTTTGAATCACCATTGACGAACCTATAATCTCTTCCGGCAACGCCATACGGTGGAATGTTATATCTTGTATAGATGCTGATTTGGCTTCCGTAATCGGCTACAAACAGATGAGAGCCTCGACGCATAATTGAATGAAAAGAATAATAGAACAGATCGTCTATGTCGAAAGTGAGTATATCATCGTATGAAATATAGTAAAGAAAATAACCTTTTTTTAACAAGATTGGTGTTCCTATATATACCCCTTGATCTCTGAAATTTACAAGAATTACACATTTTTGAAATGAGAGCGCATAATCTTTTTTCCAGTCCTTTAGCTCCCAAGCACTGTTATCCATTATTCCTCTTGCCTCGAGATACGCAGCATGTGCCATCATAGCATTATCATAAGAGCCAAGAGCAATATGTTTGCCATGATGAGTCAGTGAAGCTCTATAATAGATTGAACCGTCTTTGTGAATTGCCGTCTGTACACCGGGCAAAGATGAAGGATTTGCCATAGGAACCTCTTTTTATAAAAACTGGGGGTACAATGCAAATAGGATAGATATCACTCAAAATAACAATAAATATATAAATTATGCAATAGTTACTGCAATACCTTGCATAAATATTCATTAATTGGTTGAATTGCTTGTTTTCAATAACCGGTAATATATGGTACAATGTGCAGTGATCTGATTTATCAAACGCAAAGAATAAAAAGGTTCTATACATTTATGTAATCATATATTCTTGAAATATATTTTACCACGTACTAGGAGGCAATATCCATGGCAGATGTAATTTATTCAAGTACAAGGGGTTCTGATTTGAAGGTTAGGGCATCAGAAGCGGTGCTTATGGGACTTGCACCGGATGGAGGACTTTTCGTACCTGATCATATTCCGCATCTTGATAAGACGCTCAAAGAGATTTCACAGATGAATTATCAGCAGACAGCATACGAAGTAATGAAGCTTATGCTTACGGATTATACCGAAGATGAGCTGAAATATTGCATTGAACATGCTTATGATTCCAAGTTTGATACAGATGAGATTGCTCCTTTGACACAGGCTGGCGGAGCGTATTATCTTGAGCTGTATCACGGGCGTACCATTGCCTTCAAGGATATGGCCTTATCTATTCTTCCATATCTTATGACAACTGCAGCTAAGAAGAATAATGTTAAAAATGAAATCGTAATCCTTACAGCTACGAGCGGAGATACTGGTAAAGCAGCACTGGCCGGATTTGCTGATGTAAAGGGAACCAGGATTATCGTTTTTTATCCCAAACATGGCGTTTCCCCTATACAAGAGAAGCAGATGGTAACGCAGGAGGGAGATAATACCTGTGTTATTGGAATCGAAGGTAATTTTGACGATGCCCAAACAGGAGTCAAGAAGCTTTTTACTGACAAGGCTCTTGCATCTGATATGGATAAGGCAGGCTACCAGTTTTCATCTGCCAATTCAATTAACATAGGGCGTCTTGTTCCGCAGATTGTATATTATGTATATGCCTATACAAGACTGCTTGCAGGTGGCAGGATCGCAGAAGGCGATGCGATAAATGTTGTAGTTCCTACAGGTAACTTTGGTAATATCCTTGCAGCATATTATGCCAAAAATATGGGACTTCCTATTGCGAAGCTTATATGTGCAAGTAATTCCAATAAGGTATTGTATGATTTCTTTAAGACAGGAACATATGACAGGAACAGAGATTTTGTATTGACCAGTTCACCCTCAATGGATATCTTGATTTCATCAAATCTTGAACGACTTATTTATCATATTGCTGGAGATGATGCAAGCATTGATGCGGAATATATGAATAATCTTGCAAAGACCGGCAAATATGAAATTACTCCCTCTATGAGAGAGAAGCTTTCTGATTTCTATGGCGGCTTTGCTACGGAAAGTGAAACTAAAGATGCTATCGAAAAGCTCTATAATTCTACCGGATATGTTATTGATACACATACTGCTGTAGCAAGCTATGTATATAATCAGTATAAAAATGATACAAAAGATAATTCTGTAACGATTATCGCTTCTACAGCCAGCCCTTTCAAGTTTACGCGTGCTGTGCTTGACGCGATAGATAAGGCTGACAAGGAAGACGATTTCGAACTTGCAGATATACTTTCTGCAAAAACCGGACTTGAGATACCACAGGCTGTATCTTCTATAAGAAACGCACCGATACGTCATAATACAGTAGTTGAAGTTGCAGATATGGAAAAAGCTGTTAAGAATTTCCTTGGGATATAAGGCTTGCATCAAATACTAATATAAGTGCGAAAAGTTAAATAAAAAAGGATACCCTAAAAGGCATCCTTTTTTATTTTATAATTTAGTGTATCTTGAGCTCTTTGTATTTTAAACTCTTTTGTTCATAGGAACATAAGGCATGTCAGGGCCTATAGCCTTGTAAGCAGGACGTATGATCTTGCCGTTATTAGCAAGTTCTTCCATACGGTGAGCGCTCCATCCTACAATACGAGCCATTGCAAAGATAGGAGTGTACAGCTCAATGGGAAGACCTAACATTTTATAAACAAAACCTGAATAGAAGTCGACATTAACGCTTACACCTTTGTACATTTTTCTCTTTTCGGCAATTATCAAAGGAGCAAGTCTTGCAACCTTGTCATAAAGGGCATATTCCTTATCAAATCCCTTTTCGTGAGCCATTTGCTCAACAAAGTTTTTGAATATCTGAGCTCTTGGATCTGATTTGGAATAAATGGCATGTCCTACACCATATATAAGACCGGCCTTATCAAAAGCTTCGCCTGCAAGAAGCTTTTCTAAGTAGTTTCTAACCTGGTCGTCATCGGTCCAGTCACTTAAGGCATTCTCCATATCTTCGAACATCCTTACGACCTTAATGTTGGCACCACCATGACGGGGCCCTTTTAGAGAGCCGATTGCAGCAGCCATTACAGAGTAAGTGTCAGTAAGCGATGATGAAAGAAGATGAGTGGTAAAACTTGAGTTGTTACCTCCGCCATGCTCCATATGAAGGATGAGACATATATCAAGAATTCTCGCTTCAAGTTCTGTGTACTGACTATCAGGTCTTAGCAAATACAATATATTCTCAGCAGTAGATAAATCTGTCCTTGGCGGATGAATGAATAGAGAATTACCCTCATGATAATGGTTATAGGCCTGGTATCCATATATTGCAAGCTCCGGGAAAAGAGCTATGAGTGACATACACTGCCTAAGTACATTTGGAAGCGAAGTATCATCAGGATTGTCGTCATAGGAATAGAGAGTAAGGACTGATCTGGCAAGAGTATTCATCATATCCTTACTTGGAGCCTTCATAATAATATCGCGTACAAAGCCGGTAGGAAGGCTTCTGTAAAAAAACAGTGAATCCTTGAAATTCTCAAGCTCCTTTTGACTTGGAAGCTGTCCGAACAGCAGAAGATAGGCAACTTCTTCGAAGGCAAAACGTTTTTCCTGTGTGCTGCCATTAATAAGCTCTTTGACGTTGATTCCGCGATAATAAAGCTCACCATCTTCAGGTATGGTCTGTCCATCAACTTCCTTTGACGCAGTAATCTTGGAGATATGTGTCAGACCGGTAAGCACACCTTTACCATTAAGGTCACGAAGTCCTCTTTTTACATCAAAACGTGTATAAAGTTCGGAATCGATAATATCAGATTTGTGGCACAGCTTTGCCAGTTCTTCTATTTGCGGGGTTACGATTGAATATGCATTTTTTTCTTCTGTCAATAGGCCGTCCTCCTTAAATGATGAATATTCACACGAATATGTTTGGAAAAAAACGATGCAGATATCTTTATGCGCATCTACAAAAAGAGCTGCTACCAAGTGGTTTTCAACTCAGTGGTTAGAATAAATATATTTTACCATAAAAATTTGTATTTTTATGCGACTTTAGGAACTTTTTATAAAAAACTCAATCTTGTCCAAATAGTCAAAAAAATGTGTTATTATTGAACCTGTGTGTTATAATCGTATGGTTAAAAGACACATATGTATATGGAGGTATTGAATATGGAAGATAAGGAGATACTTGGATATATTGATCACACACTGCTAAAGGCATATTCATCATGGGATGAAGTAGAAAAGCTTTGCGATGAAGCAGTTCGTTATGGTACAGCATCTGTATGCATTCCACAGTCATTTATAAAAAGAGTTCATGATAAATATGGCGATAAGCTTACAATATGTACAGTTATAGGTTTCCCTCTTGGTTACAACTCTACACATTCTAAAGTAGTTGAAGCTCTTGATGCCATAGAGGCAGGAGCTGAAGAAATTGATACAGTAGTTAATATTGGTGACGTGAAGGATGGCAGATTTGACGAGGTTAAAAAGGAACTTGAAGAAATTCGAAATGCAACAAAGAATCACTGTCTCAAAGTTATCATCGAAACATGCTATCTAAATGATGAGGAAAAAAGACAACTGTGCAAGATAGTTACAGAAGTTAAGGCTGATTTTATTAAGACATCCACAGGTTTTGGAACAGCAGGTGCAACAGTCGAAGATGTTAAGCTTTTTGCAGAAAATATAGGACCTGATGTAAAAATCAAGGCTGCGGGTGGAATTAGAACAATCGAAGATGCAAGGGCTATGATTTTAGCCGGTGCAAAGCGCATTGGTTCATCGGCGGTAGCACCTCTTATAGGTGATAAGTACAATATGTAAATCGTACATATATTCTTATTGTGTGCATCTTTTGAGATCTTTTTTTGGTAATCAGTGTCACAAGAAAAAGTTTTTGTGATACTTGATAATTTATAAATTGAAAGAAGGACCCAGATATGGAAAATGTGGCAGTAAAGAAACGTCTGTCCATTCTTAGGGATAAACTTAAGGAATATGGAATAGACTACTACATGATGCCTACTTCGGATTTTCATAATTCCGAGTATGCAGCAGACTTTTTTAAGGCAAGAGAGTATTTTACAGGCTTTACAGGTTCTAACGGAACAGTTCTTGTAAGCAAAGACTGGGCAGGTCTTTGGACTGATGGTCGTTATTTCATACAGGCAGAAAAAGAAATTGAAGGAACAGGAGTGACGCTTTACAGAATGGGCAATGAAGGCGTTCCGACTCTTTCCGAATATCTTAAGGATAACATGAAGAAAGGTCAGGTTCTTGGCTTTGACGGACGTGTTATTTCAACATCAATAGGGCTTTCTCTTGAACAAAGTCTAAAAGATAATGAAGTATCTTTTTCCTATGAGAGAGACCTGGCTGGTGAAGTCTGGAATGATCGTCCGGCTCTTCCATGCCATGAAATATATAAGCTTAAGGATGAACTTTTTGGAAAGAGCTTCAAGGAAAAACTTTCAGATGTCAGAAGCAAGATGGCTGAGTATAAGTGTGACAGTCATTTCCTTAGCAAACTTGATGATATTGCATGGCTTTTGAATCTTCGTGGCAATGATGTTGAGTGTAATCCTGTGGCTTTATCCTATTTATTTATAACGATGGATGAGATTCATTTCTTTGTTCAGGAAGCCGAGCTTAGCGACAAGATTAGAGATTATTGCAAGGACAATGACATTACAATAAATGGTTATCATGATGTGATGGATTTTCTTAAGAATAAAAAATATACAGGTAGTATACTTGTTGATAAGAACAACATGAACTATGCAACCTATAAGGCTCTTTTGGAAACGGCTGGTGAAGAAAAGCTTGTCTATAAAGATAATCCGACAGAACTTATGAAGGCTGTCAAGAATGAGACAGAGATCAAAAATATTCGTCAGATCTATCTTCGCGATAGTGCAAAGCTTTGCGAATTCATGTATTACGTAAAAACTAATGTAGGCAAAATCCCAATGACGGAGTACAGTGTTGCTCAAAAGCTTGATTCTATGCGCGCAGAGCTTCCGGGATTTATTGAACTTTCTTTTGGAACAATAAGTGCATACGGCCCTAATGCTGCAATGATGCACTATGAAGCTACAGAAACAGACCATGCCAAGATTGAGCCTAAGGGAATGCTTCTTGTTGATTCCGGCGGAACCTATGAAGGCGGTACAACTGACGTTACAAGAACTATGGTTCTTGGACCAATATCAGATGAAATCAAAAAGCATTATACAGGTACCTGCATTAGTATGCTTCATCTTGCAAATGCAAAATTTCTAAAGGGATGCACAGGAAGAAATCTTGATATTCTCGCAAGGGAACCCCTTTGGGCTATGGATATAGACTACAAGTGTGGTACCGGGCACGGAATCGGTTATATGCTTAATGTTCATGAAGGCCCTCATAGTATTCGCTGGCAGTATCGTGAAGGTATGAAGGAATATGAACTTGTACCCGGAATGATTGTTTCCGATGAACCCGGTGTTTATAAGGAAGGCAGTCACGGAATTCGTATTGAGAACATAATAGAAGTTGTCGAAGATACCAAGAATAGTGATGGACAGTTCCTTTCATTTAACTTCCTTACGTACGCACCTATAGATCTTGAGGCAATTGATACACAATATATGCAGCAAGGAGATATAGATCTTCTTAATGCATATCATAAAGCTGTATTTGAGAAAGTATCACCTCTTATTGAAGATCAGGCTATTGTTGAATGGCTACGAAATGAAACAAGACCAATCAGCAAATGATGTAGACGTTTTTTATGTAATTACTTGTAACAGATGGGGATATTAATGGTATATGTTGCCTTATGATTTTTCCTTTAGGCACATATACCATTTATATAAAAAGATAAATAGTAGAATATTTGCTCTATCGTTTGTGTAGGCAAATTCACAACTTTAGTCAATTCATAACTTTAGTCAATTCAAAACTGTGCGTTTTTGTGTAGCACTTCAAAGAGTCATTGAAACGCTACAATAGTTGCAAAGTGATGATGATTGTGTGGCTTAAATTAAGAAAAAAGAAACATTGGAGGAATTTATATGTTCTGTAATGCTTGTGGAAAAGAAATTAAGGATGGAAATGCCTTCTGTCCTTACTGTGGTACACCCACAGGAGGAAATGGTCAGGCTGCAAATCCGCAGATGACTATTCAGGGTTATAACACGGAGGGTAATAATCAAAGTTCTAACCCTCAAGCTGGTGATACCACTTTTAATAATCAAGGCGTAAATCAGGCTTTTAACCAACAGGGAAGTGCCCCGGGGTATAATCAGCAAGGGTATGACTATTTTGGTGGCCAGCAGTATGCTAATGATCAGTTTTATGGAAATCAGGGCGGGCAGGTACCTAAAAAGAAAAGTCATAAAGGCGCCATCATTGCTGTGCTTCTTGTTATAGTTCTCGCAATCGTCGGAGTTGGCGGATATTTTGGCTATAACTGGTATCAGAATCACTGCCTTGAAACTGCTCTGGCAGATGGTGATCAGGAGTATGCAAAGGGCAATTATGATAAAGCTATAAGCTTTTACAATGAAGCTCTTTCTTATGATTCAGAGAGTACTGCTGCAATTGAAGGAATCAAAAAATCAGAACTTGGAAATTCACTTGCTGCTGCTAAAGAGATCGGAAGAGCGTCGTGTAGGGAAAGAGTGTAGAT
>ERZ842401.722-NODE-722-length-48632-cov-48.705560_pt1 | contig 48632 bp, 32 predicted proteins | sample MGYA00521270_ERZ842401 | MGnify/ENA primary metagenome ERZ842401 (study PRJEB31892, sample SAMEA3878208) | bioreactor metagenome | biome: Moose rumen | place: Sweden | collected 2011-10 | study: EMG produced TPA metagenomics assembly of the PRJEB12797 data set... | reverse complement strand
TCAAATCAGCTTTCTCGCCACGATTCTTGTATGCCTGGAGCAAATCCCGCTTCTGTTTAAGCAGGGCTATCTCGTACTGAAGTACTAGTTCCTCATATTGCAACTGCCCTACAGCTTCCATATATAATGCCGTTAGACGCGGCCCTTCCGAGTTTACCAACTCGTCACGCTCAGCTACAAGAGCTGCATATTCCAGTTGCAGCCGCTCGTATTTTTCTTTGAGCTGCTTCTTTCGTGGGCAGATGTCTATAGCATTATTCATATTAGTCCCAGGTTTCATCATCGTTAGCGTCGAAGTAGCGTTGCATACCATTGTCCTCCATATCATCCTCGGATGCAGGGTCAAAGCCACGCATGTTATCGAGTTCCTTTTCCTTGTGGCGACTTCTGTATGAAGAACTATGTGTATTTACAGGATCATTGTGTGAAACTTCATGATTGACGGCATCCGTATCAGGTTCAACTGATTCGGTTGTGGTGCTATAAGAGGGGGGATCACAGACAAATGAATCCGTAGAAGCCTTCCTATTGGAGCACGAAGCCGTCATCAGTAGGATCATGAAAAGAATGAAAAAAAACCGTCCCATCATATTATCGCCATTATATCTGATACACTTTTACGATGCAAAGATATACATCAACTGTGCAGTCTATCTTCATAGTTCTCAGAACCTTCTTGTTTGGTACTTTCTAATGCTACTTCGATATTATTAATTACCATTTTTGCGAGATCAATATAATCCATTTCGGTCGCATCATACTTGAAATCTACCAAGTAGGTGTTATCTTCACCCTCTACATTGGCAATAGAATAAGTATCATTGTTATACAGGCAATTGACGACATTCTCATTGTTACAAGTCATGAGCCATCCGTCTTGGGTAATAGAAAGTGTCACCCCACATTTGTTCATGACAAACGGACTTGAGGCATGGGGGTCAAGCGAATATCTAACATTATCGTCCCATAGTTCTGAAACAAGAATATGATTCAGCATCTTCCATTCTATGTTATAATTGCTATGATAAGAGCTGTTAAGTATAACCATTTCTATTGGTTTATTCATCTTGTCATCCCAAGCGTAACATCCATAAGATGTATCTTCTCTATTGGCGCTTCTATATTTTGCCATATAGTATTGCCAAGACTTAATACTGAATTGCCTACATTTCTGATGGGGTTCTTCTAAATTCTCCAATGATGTAAACTTATTCGCAATTATATCAAGAATGGCATCTTGATTACGCCTTCTTTCGTTTTTGATGAAGAATTGCGAAAGGTCGTTTCCATGATGAATAAAATATCTTCTGGTCATGTTTTCATCTCGCTCCATATTGGGATCATACTGAGCATATTCCACATCATCAAATAGGAGATTAATGCGAATTATGTCGAAATAATCAGGTGATTGATTGTTAAAAATATGAGTGAAATGTTCTAATTGCTGAAACAGAATATTATGATCTTCGTATTTATTAATGAAGAGCATAAGTGAACCTTGCAAAAGGTTGTGGTTCTCATATTTCAGTAATGCAGAGTATTCTTCTGGTGTAAAATTGAGAACTTTATAACGCTCTTCCTCGCAGGCTGTCGAAACAAAAGTATGATTACCTTCTGAAATCAGTCCGTCATTTTGAACTATTTCTTCCGCGTCCTGCATAAATCCAGCAAGCATATCGTATCGTGCACTGTTAGCTCGAACATTTGCGGTGACAAGGTTGCGGATGACACGCAAGCACTTCAAAGAAGTCAATTCATCTTTTTTATGTTTGTTTAGAAGATATATGGTGTAAAAATACACAGTCTCAGGTACGGACAAATCTCCGTCCATTGCCAGATAAAAGACTGGTTTCCGGCTTTGCTGTCGCAACCAGAAAAGTCTGATAAGCGAATCCTGACCTATGACATTATCATCGAAATAGAAATATTGCTTCCAATAATCAGTGATACCTGAAGTCTTCTGAATAGTTGACATGGTATCAAACATAGAAATTATTTGCCTTATAGAATCCTCGTCAGTGATAATTTCATCGATAGTAGCCTGTCTGTTCTTTTTTAATTCAATTCCTCTTCTGAACAATTCCAATCGGAAAATGTTCTTAAACATCTGCATGAACCCGTCATCTGCTTTCTTAACGATGTTATCATCATCACAAGATTGCGCATAAGTCCACAAGATATCAATCCATGCATTGTCAATCTTATTTGAGACCTCATCTTTTAAGTCTGTTGATATTCGTTTTATTGCTTTCTCTAAATCAGACTTAAAGATTTCAAACTCTGTCAACTTCTTGCCACGTGAGTTCATTTTGATATACAAATCATCTGTAAGTCCAAATTTGTCGAGCGAAAGGGAATAAAACTGTATGTTATCACGTGTTGTCAACTTCGACCAAAGCTTGTCAATATTGTATTCCCGACACTTTTTCTCAATCTGTTCCAGAACATTAAGCATCGACACAATGGTTGGATCTGCATCATAACTAGGAAGATATTTGGGATTATCCATAATCATTTCCTTTATATTCTTATGCTCAGAGTATTTTGGAATTATGTCATTCCGAATATCTCGAATTAGAGCTTCGATGAAATCTGTTGCTGACTGTCTGGTCTCATATCGAAATTTGAGCAACGAGTCAACGGTAATGATGGTATTCTCTTCCCCATCTTCAACTACAGGTTGTACGACAGAAGCGTACCAATGAAGAAGAAACAGGGTGGTCAGACGTTGCTGTCCATCCAATGGAATCAATCCTGCTCCAGTGTCGTTCCTCTTTACAAACGAGCCACCATAGACAAAGTCGAAGATTTCAACAGAATTGTTTGAGACAGCATCTAACATGGTTGTAAGCATTCCATCAAGGACTTCCTCAACCTTGTTTTCTTTTCGACCATACGCATAATCACGCTGTACCTTTGGTATCATGATTACAGACTCGTCGTTCAATAGCCTGCTAAAAGTCGTAAGTTTGCCTATGTTATTCATTTGTCACCTCACTTTCTGATTGTTTGTATTCTGCCTCAATATATGGCTTTAACACGTCCTTGATATCCTCCAGATAATGCTTCCTGTCCTTGTCACTCCAGTAGAAGTTCTGCTGTACAGTAAAATCCTGATCTTCCTTATTATAATACTTTAGGAATACTTTCCTGGTACACAAAGGTATGTATTTACCTTTCGCATCATCATCCATTATCATTTGGCGTTTAACTTCAAACACAGAATTACCGATAGATGAGTTGGTAGAGCCGCTTAATAGTGCCATATTAGAAATGCCATGCATAACAGTTGGCGTGCCTTCCTGAGAACTCAAATCATTGAAATACTTCAAGACCAAATCAAATACTTTTGTTACATCGTTAAATGTATACCTTTCTTTATTATTAAGAAGGCGAGTATATTCGTTATTGAAATAGGACAGCAAGTTTTTCAAATTCTCATCATTTGTTAGTCTGGAATGCAGACGCTCAAGCACTTTTTTGTTCTCTTCAAACCATTCAATCCACTTATCTTTTATGCTGTGGTCTATTCGCTCTGAGTTTTGTGCATGAATATGCTCTAAAGTCCAGTCATAATCCTTATATCTCTCAAATGGAAAGAACTCTAAGCCCTGCTTATAGGCTGTTTCTACATTATATAAGAACAAAACTCTCTTTAGCATATTGTAGTCATCCTTATATGTATATTCTAGAATCTTTCTTCCGGGCTTTTTCCTGTCATGAATAGCTTCATATATTCGCCCTTCGATAGATTTCTTGAATTCCTTCTTGCTAACATTTGTTGACTCTGAGAGCATATCGATTAGTACTGATGCCCCTAATTCCGTTGTCAGAAAACCAATTTTGTGATAATAATATCGGTCATTGTACCATGCTAAAAGCAGCGAGAAATAGGTTTCAACCTTTAGCCACAATTCCCACAGGTCTTTTACTATGCCACTCTTTAGCATATTGTCAAACTCCAGATAGGTATATAATGTATCTTTCTGATCTGATGTTTTCTTCGAAATCAAGTCAAAAATGTACTCAATGCGACAGCTATAGTTGCCTGAGTCTTTGTTTTTCTTGATGAATGACCAGAATTTTTCATCCCACAACTGGCTCTCAATGATGTCCCATTGCTCAATAATATGGCTCTGCTTTCGAGCTAATTCACGTTTTTCAACAATTGGACGAACATCTTCATCGAATTGCCCAAGCAATTGTTCTTCTCCTTTGTAAATGGCAGAGTCTGATAAGAACATTCCTCGAATAAGCTCTGCATTATTCAATGAAATGCTCTTGTCGTTTAATCGTTTAAACATTTCATAGGGATCGCTGTCATCGCATAACTCATACCAAATTACCTGTACAGACTTATCCTTGTCCTTCGTGTTGGAGAAGTTTTCGAAAAATCCTCCCTTGAATTCCTGAATGGAAGGGTGATAATAGCTACTGCCGTTTTGGAACCAGTCCAGTATTTTGTTAGCAGCATGATGTATATGCCATGAATCTATATCATCATACTGGCCATCCTCGAAGTTTACTATGAAATTATCCCCTTCTTCATCAATCCTGAGTTTATCAAACAAGTCGCCCAGCTTGGGACGTGTCTGATAATACATCTTGAATCGCATTTTGTTAAAACGATCAATCTGCCCTTCTAATGCCAGAATAATTCTGATGGTAGTTAGCCTTTGTTGCCCATCAATCACCTCATACCAGATATTATCGTCATATTTAGACTCCAAATTGTTCGCAACAACTTCCTCTTCTGTCATCTTCTTTACCACAATGGGCTGAAGGCAATAGAAGCTACCTGCTGCATTCTTCTCATAAATAAAGCTATAGATGTCTTCCAACATCTGCCGAATTTGAGTATCTCCCCATCTGTAACCACGTTGATAATCTGGGATGAAGAAGTTCTTATTGCACAATTCGGGAATAGCGCACAAATCCAAATAGTTTATAGACTTTAATTCTTCCATAGAAGGCAGATATTCGTTTTACTTTAAAAGAAAGAATAGAATCGCAGCAATAGCAACGAGCGATACGGCATTAACGATTAAGCTGTACTTCAGTTTTGTTTGGATATCAACCAATGAGTCTTTAAACTCTTCTGATGCATTGGAAAGTTTTTCAGTTGCAGCAGTTGCAGCGTTAATGACTGTTTCACGGTCTTTCTCAAACGCCTTTACTTTCTGAGAATAATCCTTGCCGATGGTATCAACAAGTTCCTGAATCTTAGTCGTAATAGTGCCGAGTTTACTGACATACTCAGCGGTAGTTGAATTAAGACCATCGTAGGAATTGACAGTCTTTTCCACTTGTTTGCGTGCGGACTCCATGCTTTTAAGTCCTTGCTCTAACTCTCTGAGTGAGTTGTTGATTTTCTCGTCGATCATATTTCTTTGTATATTTGATTAATTCTATTGAGTTCTGCAACATGATCTTCCAGCTGAATGGCAAGCTGCATCTTCTCTATATACACCTTGTCTTCTGGAAGTATGGCTGTATGCTGCAATAACAAATCAGTATATTCATTGAGAAGGCCAAGTTTCCCTTGGGATGCATACAATCTCATGACTGCTTTGTAGTCGTCATATAGTTCTTGCTCCAGCATCTCATTCTCATGTTGACCAAGGAACAGGATGCAGAATATATTCAAGAGGTTCAGCACAGGGTTCATTTCTGCGATAGCACGTCTGATGAGACGTACAGCACCTTGCAAGTGCTTGATATTGTCTTTTTGGGAATCATTGTTGACAATATCAGGATCAACCACCCTCATATACTTTCTCACAAGATTGAAATCTGATATTTCACTTTCACTGTGAATATCGTAATTGGTGTCATCTTTGAGTGAGAATGGTATTTCCTGGCGCACACTTGAATCATATGTGACGAAGCCTTCTCTTGCATATTTAGAATTGAAATAGTAATAAATAAAGTCCTTCAGTTCTTCATTCGTTTCTTTCCAGTCCTTGCCTGAGCTGATAGCCATATTACAGAATTGCTCCATATCCAAGATACCCCTGGCCCTCTTATCTGCGATACTCCTATATATAAAAGAGGTAAGGTGCTTTAAGCATGCCATGATGACACCATCATTGACCGCCATCTGCTTGACTTCATTAATCATGATGTCAACCCTATCCTCGGAGTAATATTTTCGATAGTATTGACTGAGGTAATCATAATAGTGCGATTCGTCCTGACATACTGTCGTAATACGGAAAGTCTTTTGGGCGTAGTCCTCTGTAAAGTCATCTATCAAGCCTATAATGCACATTCTGTAGATAGCCTTTTGAATTGCATCTTTGTATTCAGCCGAACCATAGTCCCGAATATAGCTGAATCCTCTGTCATTCTTTGCGTTCTTGGCATTCCATGTACTGAACAGAGGCATTTGCCTTTCTTTTAAATATGTATTATATTCGTCGAGAACATGCTCATTTTCTTCGTATGATACATAATATGTAAGGGTCGTTCCTTTGGCATATCTGTTGATGTATTGAAGAATACCTTTACTATTTCCATATTTCAGAGTCTCAATACCAGCAATCTCTTCATTGCTGATACGGATATTCAGACCATTCATCAAGAGTTCCATCACGTACAACTCAAACTCTTCACCAAGGAAGTTGCTGTCATAGAAGAACTTGTTATTTGTATAGTCTGCTGAGAAATGGCTCCACTGACGAGTCCTGGCATTTATGACAGGATAGGTTTTAGGCGAATACATGATGGTTGCTAGAGCCATCTTTTTGTCACGTCCGGCTCGTCCGGCTTCTTGAACAAATGATTCCAAAGATCCAGGGTAATTCAGGTGCACTGTTAAACGAACGTTAGGCTTGTCAATACCCATTCCAAAGGCTTTTGTCGCAACCATTAGATTTGTCTCGCCTGCAAGGAAATCATCCTGACATGACGTATCATCGCCTCCTTTGTATGTCGAAATACGATTGATATTGTGTTCTCTTAAGGTATTGGCTACAGTAGGAACACTCAGTTTTACGTCAGGTTTACCATCCTTGTTGGCCCGCAAGCAGAACACAATTCCGGCAACATCTGTATGCCTTGCAGTATACCAATCCTCATTAACATCTGTGTACAAGTCAGTAGAATTGACTTCTGCGATTTTCCCTTCATCAGAGATATTCTCTCTTTCAAGGAATCGTTTCTTAATCTCACTGATGCTATCATCGTTTTGAATCTCTTGTATCTTCTCCGTTGCATCATTAATGGCATTAAGAACCAAATCCTCTTTAATTTCATCAACTTTTCGGGCTTTATCAGCAGCCGAAGCATCCACAGGATAGATATAATACTGGAGTTCAAGTCGATTGGTGTTTTCATATCTGACTGTGGCATCGTCTTCCAATGAATACGAATTACTTCCCGATAGTTCTCTTTCCACATCAGCGAGGACGTCAAACGATGCAGTTGCCGTCAGTCCAAACAGGGATATGTGATTATCTTCGCCTTCGACTTCTTTGGGTAGAACGTAGTTGAAAAGGTTCCGTCCCAGATGCAGATAAGCAAGTCTGAAGTCATGGCCCCACTCAGAAACGCAGTGAACTTCATCGATAACACCATAAGCAAAGAAAACGTCAGATTCGCGCATTGAACGCAAGACCTCTCTGAATCGGTGTATGCTTAGTCGCTCAGGCGATAAGAACATAATCTGTATCTGAGAACCAGTAAGTGCATTTTCCCTTCGTTCTCTTTCTTCTCTGTCCTTCGTGATGTCACTATTAATGTATGAGATACAATCGATACCAGTCTTTAGCAAACCATCATATTGGTCTTTCATAAGACCTCTTAACGGATCAACAACCAAGGTAACACCAGGTTGTAGTATGGCAGCCAGCTGATAGGTAAGGGATTTACCACCACCTGTTGGCAACAGTCCGATGACACTCTTTAGCTGTAATGCCCGACTAAGGATGGGAAGCTGGCCAGGTCTGAAATCTTCTTTTCTGAAAATCAGGTTCAGGAAATAGCGCAGGTGGCCACAAACATCCTCAATATTGTGATAATTTCCTTGTGTGTCCTTTTCAACGAGAGGTTTATACTTGATTCTCTCAGTTGTATAGAGGAATCTCTCCGCATATACTGACTTTGAAGAGCGAACAATAAAGTAGCAGTCGTTGTTGGCCTTATATTTAGAGAATACCACTTCTTCAGGATTACATAATTGGTCGATAGACACATCAATGATAGCATCATAAGTTGTTTGTGTCTTAGCCTCCCTCTTACCATATATGTTAATTTGGGGAAGGGTCATATCCGAATAATCCTGCGTCATGGCAACGATATGATGGTATAACTCAACAAAATCGTTGATGGCAATCTTTGCCACTGACGTGTCATCTTCAATCACAAGAATATTCAAAGTATCCTTCCTCAAATCCATGCGATCGGAAATCATTGCCTCTATGAAGGTCTTCTGAATACGAGCAACTGCATTAAGGCTCTTTGCTTTATCCCTCGAACCGGTGGCATCCAAGACCTTTTGGCTGGCCAATGTAGGACAACCACGTGAGATAAGATTGCTAACAAGGGCATAGACCGGGCAAAGGTTTTTATGTGCTGTCATATCAAATGGAGCCAGAACCTCAAAAGCGCTTTGCAATGAAGACCCCTGCAAGTTGACATCTGAATAAGCCGCAAATAGCTGAACAGGAGCAAAGTAGCTGTATTTATGCAGAATGTCACTGTTATGTATCAGGCTATAGGTAAAACTCTTAATTAGACAACCATACGCCCTTCCATTGGGATGGTGACCAAAGTTCGTATCACGGAATTCTGTAAACACCCGTAAGCCTTCCTTTTTGAAATAATAGCTGAAGGTATTGATTCGGCTTTCATTTAGATTTGCCGGACCTATACACAGGGCTATATGCTGAGCACCGGAAGAGGTTATCATCTTTGAAACACCCTTCAGGCTTACAGCTTCAATATCCAAAATATTCGAGAATATATGTATAGCACAAGGCTCATGAACATCAATTTCCGTGATGGAATTGCTGTTGTCGCCATAATCTGAAGGAAGATAATAAGGAATGTCAGTAATCTCAGTATTTTGTTCTCCTAATGCCTGTCTGACATGTAATACAGCTCGTTGTCTTGCCACATTCGAAGGTTCCTCTAGGGTGACTTTCTTCAGCTTTGACAACCAGCCAAACTGCCGTAGTTTTTCAATGATAGCAACAGTACCAATACCCTGGCCACATCCCCAATCATAAATCTCCACGCCATTGTTCAGGTTTTTGTATGGGAATTCATTCTCATCTAAGGCGCGAATTAGCTTGTGGCGATGCATCGGGCCATAGGCGGCCATGTATGCACAGCACTGTTCTTCTGTTTCGAGAACAGCCGTACCATGTTCCAACGTTCGCCCCTCGCTATCCCTATACGCCCAAGGACATGACTTGAATGGATCAGGAACATAACGTAAGGAGACCTTGATGATATCGTTTATAGTCAGGTCACTTATCTTCTGTATATCGGTTATGTAGCTCATATAGTCCCTCAAATTATTACTTTCCCGTTATTGTCTCGCCAAATGGGTTTTCCTTGTGACATTTCCAGTTTTGCAGTGCTAATTGCTTGGTGGCATTGGCATAGCAATACTCGCAAAGATGTGGACAGGTATTATATTCGCCAATGTCTTTTGATGCCATACATTCACAGAATTGTCTTTGCCCAGGATCTTTCTTATGTGTACTGATAAAGTAGTGATTATTAGGCAATAGTATGGCTCCTTTAGGTAATTCTGGCTCACCGAACAAAGAAGGAGCAGGAACATCTTCAATCTTGACCTTCATAAAGTCCATGAGTTCCTTATCATCCCAAGCAAGGCGGGTAATCAAATCACCATCAATGCAACGATTATGTAGGATGCCATGTTTGTCAATGTCGATTTTTTCGCCACAGGTAGCAAGTTTAAAGTTCCAACCACGTTCATCATTCATGGCAGAAAGCTTTTCTGCGAAATCTTCCATCTGTTCAACTTCCCATTCATGATATGGAACACCACTTGCTTCCAGATTGTGCTTCACCTTTTTGTATAAAGCGATGTCTGCATAGCTGAAAACCAGCTTTTCAGTGTAACCTTTCAGTTGGTCACCAATCTTTTGGACTTTCTGCAGCAAGTTGTCAATAGAAATATCATCAGTCAATATCATTGGGTCAAATCGCCAGATTACGGAACCCTTCCCAAGTTGATCAACAAGAAGTTTGAATGTTTCAATGCGATCAGTTAGAGGCGGTACTTTTTCTAGTTTCTCTTGCTCATAATCGTTCAGAGTATATTGTATGTAACACTTGATATTACGTTCTTTCAGTAAATGCAGATAAGGTAATAGTGGCTTTGGATTCTTCGACCAGAACACGATAAAGCGAGTCTTCTCGTATGAAACATACGATTTCACACCATTAAAAGGATTAGTCCAGGCTGAATATCCTTTTTCTAAGCGGTCAAAAAACCAATCAGCATAAAATGCAGGAATATCCGTACTTCTACTTGCCGACACAATGAGTGGAGCTTGCGCTTTCACAAGGTTCCCATTTACCATTATCTCTGTTGGTTTCCAAGATGCCATATTATATGTCTTCTATTGTAATGTCAAACTTGATTTCTTTATTCCTAAACAGATATATCTTAGTATCATGAGTGATGGTTTGAGTATCGAAACGTACGCCATTCGGCTGTTTTGCAATATTCCATTCATTGATAAAGCCACCATCTGGATAGATAGAGAGTTTCTTGTTGCCACAGACAATTGAGAGTTCTCTCCAGTGTGTGAGAGTACGCTTATCAACAGACTCGACAGGAACTAAATCGCCGTCAATGTCATTATCGCATCGAAGATCATCTAACCAACTGTTCGTAAGGTTAGTCAGCCAATTGTCGCGCTTTTCTGACGTGGGCTGATTAGCAGTGATGCTATTTTCATTGCCCCTATCATCTTTATAAGCTTCAACCTTATATTCTAATCTGAACTCCTTCCCTATTTGCTTGACAAAGTGCTCGATGGTCTGAAGCGTAAGAATAATACCCATAATACTTTTCAGGTGTTCATCCTGATATGTTATCCTCAGCTTCAATTCATTTTGCTTAGCATAAGCAATAAACTGGTCAATCAGGCCTTCTGATTCCGTCTGAAGAATCTTGCCTAATTCACGGGTGTTAATTTGCTTATAATCATCTGTAAGCTTTAGGAGTTTTGTCGAAGGCTTATAGGACGTATCAATTACCTGTGCAGAAGCAACGGGATTATTAGTGCGTACAAAGAACATAGTGTCGTTACCCCATTGAATATTGAGTTGAGAGTGTTCCTTGCTCGATGTGAAATATAAATTGCCATCGATGTAAGCAAGAGGATATAGTCCTTTGTCAGCATAAGGATTCTTCATTATCTTCGCATCAGATCCTTTTGCCCATGCCTTAATCTCTCTCACCATAGCCTTGATAGGCTCTATCATCACATCACTTTGCGATTCCATAATACAGAAAGTAGTTGTCTGACCCTTCATGACGAAATTGTTCATCAACTGAGGGCGCCAACCAGTTTCCTGGGTCTCGTAATCCCATTCCTTATAGTCATTATCAGCAAACAATACAAGTTCATGATGTGAATTGGCAAATGCCTTCTCCAAATCGAGTAAGGTGGTTTGCGATGGCATAGAATTGGGGAAAGTCTCCTTAATATTCTGAGGAACTGTATCACCGACTTCTTCTTCCTCGGCAATCCACTTCAATGCTTCATCAATATCTACATATCTGACATAACGCAATGTGTATTTATCGAGAAGCATGTCCTTGGAATTACGATCTCTAGCTTCTGTCAGGAGTTTCTTTGAAGCTTTGATAACCTCCTTCATTACCTGAACATTTGCCATCTGATTAGCATAACCAGCTCCTCCTGGATTACAGTCGAATATACACAAGTGACCATTCGGCATAATGGCAAAATCTACGGCCCCACGCTCTTTTCCTAAAATATCTACCAGAGTCTGTGTAAACGCGATGCCAAGCGTAAACAGAAGGTTTTCCTCTTTATTTCGCTCAGACATCCATTTGTTCTGCCCTTTATGACGGATGCGTATTTCGCTATAGTCAGTCTGAATCAGGTCGCCAATAATAACATTTCGTTTAATTTTCTCCGCATCATTAGAGCATTTGCAGGCTTTGCGCATTTCATTGCCAGTGATGGCAAAGTGATAATTTGGTCTGCTTGGTTGCCCATCTCTTCGAGGAGCAACATTTGGATTGAAATCAAACGGGAACTTCTTAGGTTCCGCAGGATCTGCCACGTCATCCTCCAATACAGTACGGCCACATCGTGGACAGAAACAATAGCCAAACCCTCTACCTTCATTATAATAGAGGATCTTTGCCTCGCCAGTTTCGCTATTGGGACGCACAGAGAAAAGATGTGGCTCTGTGACGTTGTTGGTCCAGTCATCCGCATCAATCAGCTGGGCACTTACCCTTGTGAAAGCATTTGAGTCCATGATTCTGGTCTTATCCTCATTCATATCAGGCATGAAGCCAACAGGTTGAATAAGTTCAAGGCCAATCTTATCATTCACACTCCATTTAATGGCATTGCTAAGACCAGGCTCGTCAATAGCAGTCTTGTCAGCGTTCCTATAAATAGTCTTATAAGTTTTCTTGTTGTCATCATACATGTTCGTGATTTCAACACCACGAACCGTATAGACCACTCCATCCACAGCTACGCTATTGCCTGGAGCGTATTGAGCTATTGCATCACGTAGTGAATAGGAAGGATTAGAGGAGGTCATTGGGGTAAAGAAGTCCTTCTTACCATTACTATTAAGATCAAGTGTCAGAACATTGACAGGCATGTTGGCATTGGGCGTAAATCGACTTGTCGCCCAGAAATTGAGCAGTCGTTTATACAATACCTCTATATATTGCATCTTCAGTTTGATGCGGAACTTATCACTGATAGGACCGCTACCAGAGAATGCTGTTTTGTAATCAACCAGTTTATTACGCAATTCAGAATAACAACGGTCATTTACCTCTTGAGCATTCTTCACAACTTGCATCAATTGCCCATCATAGACGGTATCCTTCAGCAGATTTGCCAAATCTTCACGTACCTCCGGATCCAGTGGCTTTGAACACATCTGGTTGAACTTCTCATACATCGTTCCTCTTGGATCTCCAAGCAAATCGTCTGGGTCTGCCTCATTTGGACCATTCAGGATGATAATCTTGCCATTACTGATACGTACCTCAAATGGTGTATAGTAGTCAGCGACCTTTTGTGTCAGGCGGCCACCATTAGAACCTTCTGAGAATACGCCGAATGAGCGAACAAGGAAAGAATTAACATGTCGTTGTACCACCTGTGGGCTCATCAAATCAACCGTTGGCACTCGAACTGGACGACTGATTATCTTCTCAATCGGGTTCCTGAGTGTTCGTAGCCCAATTATATCAGAGCCACAAAGAGTAATACATGCACTTCTAACTTTGTTGTTTCGTCCGCTTCGACCAGCGCGCTGCTTATAGTTGGCAGGATGCGGTGGAACACTTGAAAGCATAACAACCTCAAGATTACCAAGGTCAACACCCATTTCCATCGTTGTCGAGCAAGCCAGGATGTTAATAGTATGGTCTTTAAACCTTGACTGCAGGCTACGAGCAACACTCTTATCGACCTGAGCCGTATGTTCCTGTTGAACAAATAGATTAGGGAACAGGTGAATATCTTCTAAGCGGTCTGAGAATACGCCATCTTCTCCCCAGATGTGGTTCCTCCACAGCAAAGGGCGATGCTTTTCTGCCCAAGCAGATATGATTTTCTTATCACATTCCTTGCCAGAGCCCACAAAATAAGGGAATGGTTCCCACTTCTCGTGTAAATCTTCATTGAGTTCAGTCGGAGTGCTACCCTCCAGATATGGGGAGAAGCGTTTGAAGTTATTGCCGATTGGGCGTAAACAAACTGCATGTCGGTCATCATCGGCCTTTGTGTCGCAAAGATAAACATCATCGTATAACTTGAAACACAGGTTGTTCAGGTTAAAACGAGGTGCATTATCCTTTTCAGGAACAAAGCTTCCACTGTCATCCAGCCTCATACCAACCTGTAGAATCTTGTATTCGTCACCAGTCAATGTTTCCCACAAGGCATCAATCACGTTGGAAATCTCGTGGAAATACCTGCGTTGCGCATCATTGATGGTCAATGAACTGTCATCACGGGAAATCAAAGCACAGAGATATCGAACGACACGTGCCGTTGATACTTTCCCTTCTTCCTGTTTCGGCTTATTGAACGGGCGACGGCGTGGCTTTTCTGTTGCGAAGCGAACCGTGGAGAAGATATCAATCTTATTATTGCCTGGTATTCTGAGGAAGAATGACTGGTTGTTACGGACGGTATAGTCCAAATATACCTGCATCAGGTTTCTCCAGTCTTCTTCTGTAATTCGGTTTGCTGGATTCTCCAAAAGGTCATTGAAGTCTTCAACAGCCTGTGGCAGTTTTATTTGTTTCAATTGAGGGTAACAGGTTTCAAACAGACCAAAGTTTTCTGGAGATGCCGCAGATGCAGGGCGGTGAGCCAGATACATCACCATGATGCTTTGAACATATTTGTCGAGGATTTCTTCAGAAGGCAGGCCATCCTCAACCTCATCGCTGTCACCAGAACGCTTAACAAATACAGAACAGAACACGGGACAGTATTTATCTGCTTTAATTAGTTCTGCGATTTCTCCCCATGTCATATAGTTGCACGACATCTCATCAAGCTGCTTCTGTACGACCTTTGGATCAGGCGATTGAAGATTGGCCATCATGGGCGCATACTTCAACATGTCCATTGGATTGGCTTGAACAGCTGCCATAATCTGAGCCAGCGCAGCATCCTTCGTAAGTCCGTTCGCCTTTCTACGACAAAGTTCATGATAAATGATGCTATAGAACCACATGCGCTCCTGCTCCAGATTCTGCTTCAATGTCGCCTTGGCAGCAGCCTGACGACTATCCACGAAGCTTATGTATTGCTGCCCATCGTGAAGTACAATGCCGTTTGTACTCGATGTACCTTTATCCAATTGGTCAAGGATACTTGGAGCAAGCATACGTGAAATGAAGTCAGCTGACAAACGGAACTTCTGGAGTCGATTGTCCTCCATGTTGCCGTTAGCATCGCCTTCAACTTGCTTCTCTGTATCGTTTTTCTTGGTCTGCTTGGTATTACAATATGGGCAGCGACATTGCGTGTTGCCTACAATGTGCCATTCACCTTCATTAGCTGATTCTTTTGGGGTAAGTGGCTGAAGTTTGGCTCCAGGGAGGATTCGGAACTGGACATTATTATCTCCCTTGACATTCTTTGTGTTAGTCAAACCGAATATGGCATATTTCTTGGTTGACTGATCATCATCAGTGTCAATCAGATCAAACATATCACTGTCATCAGTCGTCAATGCTTCGTACGTCCACTTCTCTGTATCAACTAATGCGAGTGCCACGTATTCACCACAATGCTTACAACGGCTTAGCTCCAGCAATGGGAATTCTTCAACAGGTGCGACCGTTCCTGGTTCGCTAATGGCTTTCCCGACAGCATTCTCTGTATATATCTTGAAGGAGCCATCACCATATTCATTGAGGCGAACAAATAGTCCGTTATTCGGTACACGATAGAAGTAGTGTACCTTCAGCTTCATATCTGGGACTTTCTTTCCTGCCGCTTGATAACGTACTTCCTCACGTTGGCACATTTCATCCAACAGTTGGAGTTTCTCTTCTATGCTCTCATTGCCAGGATATAGCTCATCAAGGGCAATATAGTCGCTCTTGAATATTTTCCTCCATCGCTCTTCATCTTCTCCATGAGGAATCTCCTTCTCTCCGATTCTCTCACCACCGATAGCCTCTATCTGGTCAATTTTTATGCCGGTAATACCTGCGATAAACTCTTTCAGTTCTTTCTCGTCTTTCTCTTTATCCTCACCATTACCGAAAGTTGCGGATGATGTTGCAAAACGGACATTTTGAGCATTGACATTGAATGCCAAAAGAACTCTTCTAAGCAACATGGCCAGTTCAGCAGCACCAGCTCCTGTGTAAGAGTGGGTCTCGTCGATGACTACCCAACGAAGGCTTTGCTTGCTGGCAATAATCAGTTTAGAGTCGGCACCACGAAGTAGTATGTACTCCAGCATGGTAGGATTGGTAAGTACAATGTTTGGTGGGGTTTCACGGACGGCTTTACGGGTATAAACCATGTGCTTGTATTTGGCATTCTCCAGCTGATAATAGCCTTTCTCCTCTGGGTTGGGTCTGTAAAAGGCATACTTGCCACCAGTTATCTGCTCTATTCGAGAACGGAGTTTGTCGGCATCTTCACTATCGTCAGTGGCTCTAGGCTCTACCTCTGGCAAATCTCCGTTATATACGGTATATGTAAGTTTTGTCCCAGATGCTTTCTCTACGATATCAAGCAACTCTTCCAGTCGTTCCTTCTGATCCTCCATCAAGGCATTAAGCGGATAGAGAAACAGGGCCTGAATCTCTCCTGGCAGCGCATTCTGGCTAAGATCATGAACCAATGGCATCATAAAACACTCTGTCTTACCAGAGCCGGTACCTGTTGTGACAACAATAGATTTTGGCTTGTCATCAGCTGTGCGTTGATTCAGCAACACATCCCAGGATTTGCGTTGGTGTTCATAAGGAGCATAAGATGCTTTCCATAGCTGACCAACCAGAGCCTTGGCTGCTTCTTCCTGCTCTTTAGCTACAGGAATATAGGAGTTCATGCATTGTACTATAGGAACTGCATTCTTAGGAGCAAACAGATTTCCGATAATCGATTTCATTTGCCTAATGTACGAACGCTGACTCTCATTGGAGGATTCACCACACCACATCGCAACGAGTGCTCTTTCTACCGCCGAGCGGTTGTTCTTGTATAGTTCAGAGAAATTCATATCTTAAGTTTTTATTCGTTATCAATATATATGTTGTTGGTTTGCCAATCAAAGCCAAATTCTTCTCCTATTCGGATTAAGCCTTGTTTGTCCTTTTCAGTCAATTCACCACTTCTTGCTTCAAGTAGTGGCTCATATAGCTCTTTGATGATGTTACTCTTGGAAAGGTCATCCATCAATGGTTTCATCAGGAAGAAATAGGTTCCCGTCTCATTGGCCACCTCAAAGCATCTAATAATAGAATAGCCGACATCAGCCAACCCCCAGGGGTCATCGTCCACTTGGATGGGATAGTTGCAGGTCAAATCCTTGTTCTTGCTTAGATTCTGGAAGATAATACCAAAATCAGGGACATCTGAAGGAGAGGCAACCATAGGTTCTTTCACTTTATCATAATTCCATACTAATGCCTCTTGGCCCTCCCAATTGGATTCTTTCTTACTTTGCCCGAAGCAGACCAATAGACAGTCTGGTGCCATAGCATCGAGCAACTTGCCTTGGTACTTAACTTCCGCATTCCAAACAGCAAGAGCTGCCATACCCACACTTGGATTTTTGGATATATTGAGATACGTTTCTGTATAGATATTACCTAGATTCTTACACTCATAAGCTTGATAACCCTGCCTGCTAAAATCGTTTAGCTGAACGCGATTCTTGAAAATATAGGGCAATTCGAGTTGTTGGCCATCTTGCAGATATTCGATAATCTGGCCGTCAAGTATCACTTCTTTAATGAGTGTTGGGCGATAGACATCCAACTCATAATAGCTTTCGCCTTCACCGAATTTGATTGGGAGTGTTGGCGCGAGCATGTTTCCGTCCATTGGTATATGGTCCTGCTTAACAGCTTCTTCATCACTGACTGCTTTGTATCTGATGCAAGTTGCATCAAAGTCTCGTAAGATGGGTGTACCTCGCAGAAGCCTGGGCAGATAAATAGCGGAGAATGGATAGGGTTTCCCCTTGATGGTCACTCTCAGTGTAACTTCTCCGTATGAAGGTTTGTTATCTTCTGTCCAGGGTGCATAAAAGCCGTTTTCCTGCTTAAATTCTATCAGTTCCGCTATAGTATCATCCTCAGGCTGGGCGTTACGAATGTCATCCTTGGTAGCGAAATGTCGCACAATTATATCCTCCGCACCAAATATCAGAGGGAATGTATCATAGATGAAATCGTCGCTATAGTCTGGATCATCGAGATAATAATGCTTAACTTTACCGCCATCAATATAGTGAATGGTATCAGTATAGAGCCTTGTTGTAACTTGGTCATAACCAATACGGTTGTACAAGGTAATCTCTTTCCCCTTTTCATCGGCAAAGGTGACGGAATCATAGATGTAGATCCAATTCCATGTCTCGCTGATACCTAGTTTCTGGTCTCGGAAACTTCTACGATACACATCATTTGTAATCGTTTCATCCTTCAGATGGCAGCGATTAGAGAACAGCAAAACCGTCTGTTTCTGGGCATTTTGCGTAGAAGTCCAGGTGTCGCCATAGTCTTCTTCTCGCCACAGTTGCATATATTCTGAGGTTGCTTGTGTTTGGGCAATGTATTCGTTGCCATCGTCATCCTTTACAAGAATTTCAATCTTGTCGAAATTGGACGTGGGTATTTGTTTTACCTGAACAAATCTATCTGGGCCAAACGCCACGAAGTCGTTAACATCATGATTGAGATAAGTGATAATCGGCTTATCCATTGTTGATGGCTCGACAATTTCATCTCCATTCATGAACCTAATATATATATATAGGTGTTCTTTGCTTTCAGGATTTGGCACACCCCATAGATGAACCCTGTCGAATCGGAGATATTGGTGAAGGCCGCCCCCCACCTCTTCTGGTTTCATCCATATAATGAGTTTGCGACTCATGAAGGTATATTCTGGCGAGAAGTTGACAGACCACTCAAAGCGGTACTTGACCTTTAAGATTTCATCGTTAGCGGCCTTTACAGTGCTGACGAATCGGTTTACGTCCGACTTTTCATTCGTCAGGTCGTCCTGATGGAAGGGCATTTCTCCATTCAGAATCTCCTTCATGTATTCATAGAGAGACTGCTGTCGTTTGATGCTTTCACGGAAGGCTACGGCTCTCGCAGCATCATCAAGATTCTCCAGAGTATAGTTTTCCCCATGATATATTCGGCATAATCCCTTTAGGAATCTCATGCTATCGTTTCTATGCAACTCATGTTGTATAGCAAGGCCCCCCAACACATAGATTGAATACAGCCAGCGTTTGTTGCCACTTTCATCCTTATACAGAAAGTTCTTTTGGCTAATACCACTATTTCCCCACAATGTTTCGAGGTCAAGACCATCAGTTAGCATATTCTTATTGCCACTCTGATAACGCCTTTTGTACCATTCTGCCATATAGATAATGGTGGCAATAGCATTTTCCGCCTTAGACAAAGCATTAACACCATCTGTAGATACAACAGCTTTCAAGCAGGTTTCAAGTTCTTTGAAATCTGCTTCTGACAATCTTAGCCTCCAGACGTATGGCTGGCTGATGTCAAATGATGCTATTTTATTGACTAATTGCGGATTCATTCTTTTTTCCATTCCTTTTCAATTTTCCATTTGGGTCCCTTGTATGCTGATATAAGTTCAGGAAGAGTCAGTGGTCCATTCTTGCCATGATGTATCATAGAATGGCAATTGGAGCAAAGAGGCACGAGATTACCTAAATAATCATCAGGCAAACTTTCATCATAAGTAGATATCATCTTTAGGTGATGAACCTCAATAAATCGATCCCCTAATTCTTCTCCATATAATTCAGCAAAGTTCATTCCGCAACATTGGCACTGATAGCCATATTTATCTATACAAGCTTGGCGAAGCAGTGGATTTCGTTTCACCACTTCACGTTCTTGCTCTATGTGTTTGCGCTCGCCCTCTGTCATCTGCCGTTCTTTAGGTGCTGTTGGAGTCGGAGAAGTTGCTGGTTTTGAAGAACCAGAGCCACCACCTTCAGAATTGCTTTTATGTTTGAACAGCTGTTTGAACGCCTTTGACTCTAGGAAGTTGGAATAAGTCCTCAGATGGACAGAGTATTGTTGGCTAATGGCATCGTCTTCTGCTCTCATTGCCCCATCGGTGGCAATCTTATTCCGAACACGATCATAAAAGTTATGGTCAGTACAAGTATAGATACCAGCAAAGTTGGAATTCTCATGCCTACGAATGAACTCAGCCAACTCATTTTCTGTGAAATTGGCAAAATCGCTGGCATTCGGATATCTCTTAAGGAACTCTTCTATATATGCCTTGCGAATATCTTCTGGTGATGGTGATACTTGTATCTTTGCCATAATTTATGCTTTTAATTGTTCATATATTCTTTTTAGTCAAGACAAAAGTAATGTTAGATTTCTTTTTTTTCTTAGAATCTGACACTTTAAAGGCAATCCTTATTATCCTTTTCGCCATTTTCTTCAGTTTCTTGCCGTTTCCTTGGATCATATTGATTTTGTCTGCTCCGTATGACTCAAAGGCTTTATATAATTGTGAACTGGAGTTTACAGCTATAAATGAACGTCGTTCACATTCCAATCCAATAAAATGCAATGCATCAATAATAAGATTCTTGTTGCTATCATAATAAATATCATATGGATAACCATTGTCGATGATTACCTTACCATAACATTTACATGTCCGTCTGGAACCGTCACCCAGCTTGAATACCACAACGTGTCTACTTATCCCATCTCTTTTTATCTCATTAAATGGAATATTGTTAAAGGGTATTTCGCCTGTTTGAATTTCACTAATTGCTATCTCATTATATGCCGGATTAACAATTTGAACATTTGTAGCATTATCGGATTGTGCCTCGTTTGACTTAATGGTCTGAGATAGTCTGAGCATAGCCGCTGGGGTATACTGAGCCTTTTGAGTTTGCCTGGGAGCAGGCTTACTAGTGGTATTTTGGCTTTGCGTTTTTGATGGAGTATAGTTCCAACCAGCCCCAAGTTCACCGTAGTCTTTATACAGCCAATTGTATTTGTAAGATTTAGCACGTGGATCTGTGACAATATCATCATAAGCACCTTCTTCAGCATCAACAAGATGCTTGAATAGCTCGTTAAGAGGCTTGGTCTTGAATTTGTCCGTAGTAGCACTAATACTTAAACCAAAGACCGTCGACAAGATTGGGCAGAGCTTACTAATTTCTTCCATCTCGTCAAAAGACTGGGTACCCCATTCATGAGTAGTGATATGTTTTATATCTGTGAAACCATCATAAGGCCGTCTTAAAGAAGAGAATGTACTTCCTCCTCCAGTGTATATGATAAGTCGATCTTTGAGAGCTTGCGTAATCCTATCTCTATTCAGTTTTGTACTATTATCATATAATTTGAGAATTCTTTGTCTTAACCGATAACATATATCTGAAATCTTATCAATATACTCAGTTTGACGTATCCAGTCAAGTTTCGCATTTGTATCTACATTGGAATCAACTTTTCCAGAATCCAATTGTTCCTCTGCCTTAGTAAGGAAGTTCAATCCAATTGGAGCCGAAAGCAATTCATAAATCTGAGGTTTTGCAGTTTTATCCGTTTCCTTCTCTTTTTCCATCGTGAAGAAGGAAATGTCTGTTGTACCACCTCCGATATCTACCATTAAGTTCATACCAGAAGTGATTCTTCCTTTAGCTGCGAGAGGACGTAAACAGGCATAAGCTTCTGGGAATACGAGAAGACCAAACTCTTCCTTCTTTTCATCAGAGTATGCCAACAGCTCTGTATTAGCCATCAGACTGGTTATATTTTCATCAAGAAATCTTTCCATTTCATTCTGATAGACTTCCTCAACAAGTCTGTAGGCACTTAGTATTAGGCTTATTGCTTTCCTTTTGAGGAATGCGTATCTGTCATTATCCGTAGGGATTCCGAAATTTAGAGAAAAATCAGTTCCATATTTCTCTTCAAGAAGGAATATGATATAGGCAAGATACCATATTGTATAGTATTCGGCATTGACTCTGTTATTCCAGATAGAAGGGCTTTCAGTAAATGTAGCTTGCTTGAAATACCTGACAATAGTACCTGGCACTCCTTCTTCAATATAGCCATAGGAGAGCTTCCCATTACTATTTATCCTGATAATAGAGGGTAGAACATAGGATTCCCTGCCTTTGTTGTCCCTAAAGGTAACAAAGGAGTACCGGGTCTCTAATCGGTCTTTTTCCTCCACGCAAATCTTAGTTTGGTGGGTGCCGAAATCCAATCCTATTGTCCGCTGCATATTATCTTTATATAACTAATGGATATTAACTTAGAAGTGATACTGGGGTCTGGTACATTCTCGATGACAGCAATTCTTTCTTGTTCCTCTTTGTCGAGTTTCTGCAAACGACCAGTATTTGTATTGATTTGCAATGTTGCATCATTGATGCCCTTTTCGTCATTCAGCATCTCTGCGAGGTGCAGCCTATCCTTGTTTTCTTGTATGATGTTCTTAATCGATTTTCTCCTTGATTCGAAATATGCTTTTGTTTGAAGTACGTTCTGTTGTTTGTCGTTGTCTATCTGCAAGGCGAGTTCCTCTTTCTGGTTACGTTTCTCCTGACTGATTGCCATTACGAACATGTCACTCATCTCGCCAATCACCTCTTCAGTCAACTCATCATATTTCACTTCCTTCCTGAGACCTGCCGTCTGGGTTAGACTATAGATGTGATCTACTTTCTCTTGCGACTCAATCAATGAATGGTCCTGAATGCCATAGACAAACGGCATCAGTGTCTCAGATTTCACATTTGTACCGTGAACATCACGAGTAGTGGTCAATTGATATACGCCCATAAGGAATGATTCACCAGCCTTTACCACATCATCCTCATATACAGGGAAGCTGAAAGTCTTCTGGTCTTCATTCTCTGATTTCAGGAAATAGTTCAGACAGGCAATAATGATGGGGTGATAGATATTGAGATAGATAATGTCGCGATTCTCAAATGCCACGTTCTGGTTGAAGGTTACATATAAATGCTCCATTTCATCCATAGATGCCTTGAACTGACGGAATGCAATCTCTATCTCTTCGCCTCCTGGCTGGTTGGCAGTCAGGAAATTGTGAAGAATCCTTCTGTCGCTCTTTGGAACGACTATCTCATATATCTCATTACCAACGTCTTTTAGGTCACACGTAGTAAGGTGTTCCCTGATAATCATGGTCAAGTAGTTCTTTATCTCGACCTCCGTAACGTATGAGTTGTTCCTCAAGATCCTGTCAATTTCATTTTTGAAGTAGGAATCATTGGTGAGAGAATTGGTCAACTCCTTTTCCAGACGTCTGGTTTCTTCTTTCACATTCTCGATGGCACGTTCAACTTCGGCAATTCTTTTCTTACGTTCAGCTTCCGTCAACTTACTGCAGTATAGCGTCTTTTCCATGCTGTCGTAAAGCTGCTGAACCGTTCTGGTTCCTCGTCCCTCACGCTCTACTTCAGCATCGAGAATGGCCTCCATATCGCCGATAGAGCCTCTAAAGATGCCGATTCTATCCAGTAGTCGCTCATAGATATCTTCTTGTATCGACCCTTTGACAATCAGGTTGTATATGTTGACGGTAGGCGATTTCTGACCGAAACGGTCAATACGACCAATACGCTGTTCAACAACCATTGGGTTCCAAGGCAAATCATAATTGACCATCGAATTACAGAACTGCATATCAAGACCCTCGCTGCCGACTTCTGTTGATAGTAAGATGTTCACCTTGGGATTCGTCTTAAATTCCTTCAGGACTTCATAGCGATTCTTGGTAGGACCATATATGCTGACGCAGCCATATCCTAAAGCCCTAAGACGGATTTCCAGATATTTCAGTGTCTTGTGGAACAATGTAAAAATGATGAGCTTCTTTTTCCCATTTGCGAAGACTTCCTTGATGATTTCCTTCAGTTCTTCAACTTTAGAATCTTCGTAGTCGCTGAATTCATCGATACCCTTATCCAAAGCATCTTCTGTGTTGAGATAAGCATAGACGCTACTGGCTATCTGACGCTTTTTCTGAATAAGCCCCAGAGCTGCACCCTGGAAGAGATTCTTGTCTCCCCAATGATCTTCCCAAGAGTTCTGCTCAATGTATTCATCTATCACGTTATCATACTCAAACTGTTCATCGTCTGTGAGCTTGATAATGCGTGGATGGGGCTTTCTTGTTGCCAATGAAAGGTCAGTGGTAACCTCTCTTTTCCTTGTTCTGGAAAAGACATTGTTCATTACACTCATATTCGAGAGGTCGAACTGAACCTTAGCACGTAGTGCATTGGTGTCTTCCTCTTCAAGCATCCTATGCATGATTCTCTGGTACAGAGGAAATGACCCAAAGCGCTCTTCAACGGTGTTCGTACCCAAGTGATATGCCTTGTCGTTGATATAATATACCTGTGCAACTTCAGCATTACGCAGTTTCTGTGCAATCTTCTTCATAGGAACACCTTCGTTCAGCTCCGTGAGGGCGTGTACGAAAGGTGTGTTTTCTTTCAGGAGGTTATCAAACACCTGATAATTCGTATATTTCTCATTATCCAGAAGATGCAGCAGATTATACAGATTTTCTGTATTCAGCATAACAGGAGTAGCCGTCAGGAAGATAGCGGCATCAGCACTTGGGATAATCATCTCAGCACCCTTATATTGCAAAGTTTCCTTGTTCCTCAGTCTATGTGCTTCATCACAAAGTATAAGTCCGAACTTTGTGTTTTGCTCCATAATGAATTGTACAAGGCTGTTATCTACTTTAGCATTGCCGGATTTGCCCTTCTTAACTCTGATCTTCTCGTAATTGATAATAGCTTTCACCATAGAAGGCTTATGTTTAAGATCTTCAATGATGGTAGCAACATCTTCATATACGGTAAAGTTCAGCGCAAATTTCTCACGAAGCTCTTCCTGCCATTTCTTCTCTAATGAGATGGGGCAAATGACCAGCACATTACCCAACTGTTTCCTGGCTTTCAGCTCCAGCATGATATGGCCAGCCTCTATCGTCTTACCCAAACCTACTTCATCAGCAATAAGAATGCGATGATTTGGTGAGTTCAGGAATTTCATCAGTGGCTTGAACTGATAGGACCTGAACAGGGTCTTTGATGCCTTTAAAGACGAAATGATGCTGTTGTTCGAGTTCTTAATCTTATAGGTGGTATTCCTGCGTGAGAAATCCAGATAGCTGTCGAAAATAAGATTCTGGCACCTTTCGAAAGGATCCGAAATGTCGCAATCAGGCTGAAGGTCACATTCCTGCTCCAGCTCCTGACGATTGCCCCAGCTGACAATATAGTTCTGATGGCCACCACGTCGTGGTGGTTTCACAGTAACAATAAAGCCATGTTCCTTTGAATCGACATGCAGAACTTTATCTCCTTCTTTGAATAGTGCCATCTTACTTCTCTGTTGTTAGTTATATCTTTATTTGTTCTGGTACTCCTACTGAAGTACTGGAGTATTCGTATTGAAGTATCACAGTACTCTTACTGGAGTACTGGCTCAATCATACCAATTCACATTTTCTTCATACGCATCGAATTTCATTTCTTCCGTGATACCGGCTTTACGAAGGGCAGCATGAACTATTTCCTGCTCCTTGGGTGAGAGAGCTGTTTCACCACGCCGACGTTCAAAATAGGCGTTGCGACCAAATATGCCGATAAGAGTCGTCATAAAAGTCTGGTATTGTCCAGGGAACATCTTCTTTTGAAAGTTGGTGAACCCACGGGCATACGTCACGGGCTTTGAGTCACGATAGAACTTACACTTACCATCCTTTGAGCATTGCCGAGGATTGATTAGACGCAGATAGGTCTCGCTCCCCAACAGTGTAGGATAGGCCTGCTGGTGTAGGCAGGTAGCCGCCATCTGGCAGTCTGCATGTTTGCAGACAGGATAGTCAGTGGGCAGGGATGTATAGGTCCTCTTCGGCATAAGAAAATTGACTAAAATAGCATTAATTCATTATCGAATTCTTTAATCATTGATTCTATATGATTCTTTTCTTCCTCACTAAGACCGAATTCGCGATATAATTCCTCATCATTCCATTCTTTTGTAAAATCAAGATATGGAATAAATGAGAAATTCTTCCAATACACATTCTTTAGTTTTCTTACACCGAGTAAAAATCTAAAGAACTTAGTGGTCATGTACTTTTGTACATTTATAGCTTCAACTTCTGTTTCGAAAGGTCCAATGACTAAAAATGTGATGGTGGAAATGATATTGTTACCTCCACGCATGGTTGCACCAATTATCCTCGCAGGAACAGGATAGCATAGTTGTCCTGCAGCACCGTCAGCTTTTGAAACAAAAACTTTCTATTTGGTCAACATCTCCATGTCAAAGTCATCGTTTGGCGCATTGTAGGTGCTAATATACTTCATAACACGATTCTTCGTTCTGTCAAGTCCCCAGATGCCAATATTGTTCACCGTATCCGTTGCTTCTTGTGGCATAGAATCAAGTTTGTAATAATTCCTTGGTTTTACATGAGAGGAGAATGGAATGAAACCATCCTTCCTTAGAACCTTTTCTATAATACTAACAGCCTGTTCGTCTCTGACAAAAACGTCTAAAGCAACTTCCTTATCATCTTGAGAAAATACATGTTTCAAAAAACGATTAGAATTGTGAATAGAGCCATTACCCCATTTGGTGTGGATATCACATTCTCCTTCTTTTTGACCTCTGAGAAAATAGCATATTCCTCCCTCAATAGCTACTTGTGGAAATATGTCTTTAGGATCAAAATAATCATAGAACTTTGAGATATGTTTATCATTTATCATATCATCACGGAACTCATCAAGATATCTTCCACCTACAGTCCATCTTGCAGGTATGATAAATGAAAGATAATCTGGATTAATACTTTTTGATATTCCTACAAACTTGTTGTAAATAGGATCTGAGCTTCCTCCACCACCTCCATTCATTTCTTGATAAGGAGGATTACCAATTATTGCATTAAACTTCATTTCTTTTCTACTTGTATTACCTTTCCAAAATCCGATAGTTTTTATATCATCGATAAGAGCCTCCTGATCTTCAAGCGCTCTTTCGATTAGCTTATCTGACTTGATATTCGCTTTCTTCTCAATATTTCTAAATCCGAATAGTGTTCTTCGTGTAATGCCCATAGCCATAGGAGTATTACAAATTACGAAGATGTTGTCAGTGACAATATCATCCCAAACAACTTGTTCTTCCTGTACACTGACGGTTTCTAAATTAATGCACTCGGCCTTGATGTATTCTTCAAGACGGCGACGATAGAGAGAATACGTTATGTAAAGAGGGTAAAGGCCTGTCTTTGAATTGATTTCTAAAATCTTGGTCTGTACCTCACCACCGGAATCCACATTATCGAATAATGCTTTTGTAACATCGCCTTGATCTACAAAACGAGGTTTTTCAATTTGACCATTCTTCTCGTCAAAAGTCTCATCATAGAAGCACCAGCCTCCCAATGTGTCACTCATGTGCATATTGACTACGCGCCAGGGTGTAAGCACTGTTTCTTTATCAGGATTGCGGAAATAGGAGAAGATTTCCGTAATCTGTTTGATACGCTCCTCAACATGCATGAAATCTGCTTCACGTGTCAAAGCACGATATTTCCTGCCTGCCTCCATGAAGCGAGTCGCGTTGAAGCAGTTCTTGATTTTATTAAAATCTTCCTTAGTGATGCCTTTAGGCATGAACTCTGCCCATGACTCATCTTTAATCTTACGAGTGAAATTCTCAACAGTGATATCATCTGTGTTGTTCCCAGCGTCAGCGCCACCATACATCAAGAGTGGTATGCGGAGAGCAATGCCACGTATGTTTGTAATACGCTTCTTAAATTCTTCGCGTTCTTGCTTAGCTTTTTCGCGACGAGCAGCTTTCTCTGCCTCTTCTTGAAGCCACCTTTCTCGCTCTTCATCAGACATTGCATCCCATTTAGCCTTGAATTCTTCGTCTTTTCGAGCTCTTGCTTTAGCTTTTTCTTCTGCTTCGGCCTTCTTTTTAGCAATCATAGCTTCCCAAGCAGCACGCTGTTCAGGTGTCATGTGGCTGAGATCCACAGTTTCTTTGGCTTCTTTGCGCTTTTCATCTGGAGCCTGTCCTCCATTCTCACCGATATGGTTAAGTATTTCTGGATTCACCTTGTTAAGTTCTTCCTGAACATAGAGGCAAGGATCATCAAAGCCCTTACGAACCAGGCGGTCAATAAAGACGTTCTCCAACTGCTTGTAGATGTCGTTAACATCGAGCGGCGACATCTTGCCACCTGCCATATTGATAACAGGACACAAATCCACAAACTGCTGAACGGTATCTCTGTCGCGCATTTCCTGAGTCTTCTCATCTCCACCTTCCTCTTCCTTAGCTTTTTCTTTCTTGGTCAACGAAGAGAATTTAGCAGTTTCTGCTACAATTTTTAGAGTTCTGTCAGGTGCAAAGTCGAATACAAAGCAGGATGTCTTCATCTTTCCATCATCCGTCTTATACGGTGATTGTACGCGGAAGATAGTTTGCATATAAGTCGCAGCACGATCGCCTCCCTTCAGATAAAGGACGGCAGTCCATGGCTCCACAGTCACTCCCGTTGTCAATCGACCGCATGAGATGGTGATGGTAGAAGTACGCTCTGGCATATCGCCAATGGCACTATTCACAGCATCAAGTGCATTTTCTTTCTGTTCATCAGTATCAACATTACCAGCAACATTGATGACATTGAATCGTTTGAAAATGGGATGTTCGTTCAATAAAGCTTCAAGAGCCTTGGCTTCATCAATATGTGATACAACCCAGAATGTATGACGGAACATCTTGCGATATTCGTCTGTAGAGAACGGGAAATTGTTCTCATCATCCTTTGTGCAAAGCAGATTCAGGAATTTAATGACTTCATCTTCATGAACGAATCGTCCCTTAGCCCCTTCTGGCATGATAGCTCTATCTGCTTTAGGGTTGCCAGTCCAAGTACGGAAGAACTCATTAAAGGTAAAGATACCTGTCTGGTCAAGCACTTGGTCAATATTTCGTGTGATGTCGTATGTGAAAATATTGAGCTGTGGCAAATCAGCGTATGGATTCTTGACACCGGGATGGTCTATTTCCCACTGAAGTTTAGCTTGTTGCTCAGAAATATAGTCCCATGTGAAGATTTCATTTTTCTCAAAATCCTCATAGAGGTTAAACGGCGTTCCCGAGAGGTGGAGCATCTTAGTCTTCTCTTTCTTCAGGAAGTCTTTGATGACACTCTCACCAAGAGCAGTACGAGTTCCCTCGTGTGCTTCGTCGATGACAACCAAATCCCAATCTGCATTCAGGATGTCTGCTTTTAACTTCTCATTCTCTCTTGTAGCAGAGTGCCCAAACATATCTTCCTGAGACTTCTCGATGTTTTTGGCAAGTGTTTTAGCATTAACCAGTTCAGAGAGTCGAATGAACTGCATTGAAACAAAGAATACATAGTGGTTTCCCTCCGTCTCGACAAATTTCTCCAAATCGGTGAATGAACCTACATTGTCTGACTCTGAACGTGCGCCAAAACCATAAACTTTGTGTAAGTCGCTATTGCCTTTTATGAGTGGTGAACTTGATTTGGTCCCAAACACTTGACGGAATGCCCCAAGCCAACTGTCACCAACGACTGGTCGATGGGTAACAATCAGCGTTCGTTTGACATCCATTTCACGAGCCAGCTGCAGAGCACAAATGGTTTTTCCAAAACGCATTTTGGCATTCCATAGGAACTGACGATACTCTGGCAGTACCGTGTACTGATAATCAGGTTTCCTGCCACTTCTACTACAGAAGTGTTCCTTAGCAAGGTCGATAGCCTCCCTTTGCTCAGGACGAAGTTCAATCAGATCGTCACCAAACAAATCAGTCTGGATGCCGGTCTTAATCTCTTCAAGGGTTTTGTACGTTGCCATAAGCTATATTTTAGTTATTCTTGTTTACCAGTGATTCAAAAGTTTGTTTTGGAGCTTTCAAGTCATGAAAGTCCTGCTTTGAAAGCGTTGCTTTCTTCAGGTTCACCCCATCAAGGAAGTCCTTGATAAGGCATAGGCGCTCATGTGGTTTTATCACATGCTTCTCTTTCGGCTCAACATAGAAGTCGCTATCATCAAATAGAGACATCTGATTAGGATCCTCTTCTGTTTTTTCCTCAATATATGGTTCGTAGCCAGGAAGACCGAATTTCAAACCGTCCATTTGCCAAATGTTCCATGAGATAATATAGGCGACTCCTGGCATCATACGCATCTTGTTCTGGTTGAACTTTCTCTCACCAAACTGTTCGATATAGTGCTCTGCGAAAGTAAAGAAGAGTGCCTCACGTGCCAGTAACAGGTTATCACCCTGCCACTCAAATCCGTAAGTAGAGCGCAAGGCCACTTTCGCCCAAAGAATCCATTCTTTAGAATCCTTGGTGTTCTCTGATACTATGCGTAGTTTGCGGTCGAGTATTCCAATACGGTACTTGGCAACTCTATTAAATTCGCCAGTAACGGCATCATAGCGATTAGCAAGGTATGGAGCCTCGCCACAAGTAATCTCCAATCGCATGTCTGCCACATAGTCCTTCCAAGACTTTCCTGCAGGGAACTTAATCTTCTCCTCGTTGTTAATCCATTTTTGAGGGTCATTGGGGTCTGGTGAATTGAAAAGGCCTTCGGTACGTCCAAACCATGCCTCGTCGATAAGGTTATTCTGAGCATTACAAATCCATGAGGGAGTGAACACCTCAGCCTTATCTTTAGCGCGTTGCGTCTGCTCCTCCTTTGATTTAACGGCACGAGGACGGATAATCTTGTCGTTCTTGCCTGTAATCTTTTCAATTGTTATAGGGTCATAGAAAGTGTAACCTTTGCCCAAAGTCTCTGCATACGAGTCAGTAGCCCAGTAGATATTCTGCTGGGTGGTGTGATCTTTCAGGAGATTCCTAATCACATCCATACCTTTCTGCGTTTTGTTATACTCTAACAGCAACTCGGTTTCACTTATATCTGAACTATTCGCCATATATTTCGAATTGCGGGAACAAAATTACTGCTTATCTGTGCAGTCATTCTTCCCAGATGAATATTTTTTGAGGGTTTCCTCAATTTTTCCTTCAATTTGTTGCCGTAACCACTCTGGTTCGAGCACTTCAACCTGTGGACCGTATGAGAAAATGCGTGACTCCAACTCCTTGTTGGGACGCACGCTAATCTGTAGCGTACAGTCTTCTTCGCTAATCACTTCCTGTGAAGGGTGAATCGGCTTTGAAACAATATAGGGGAAGCGGGCTGCATCAAACTTCAGCACCACCTTCTCTGCCACAGGATGCTCTTTGGGGACTGTCACGCCTACAATGTCTTTGAAATATTCCCTGAAATCGACTTCTGTATTGGGAATAAACGACACATTAGCACGGGAGAACTTGACAATGCGGTCGAGTGCCTTATTCGTAAGACGGTTAACATTGTCTGTTTCTTCCAGGCCCAAGAGGAACCAACGATTGTTGAACTGCTTGATATGGTAAGGGTGAACAATGGTGTTATGCTCTATGCCATAATATGAACGGTAGAGAATGCGAAGTGGCTGGTGGTGTATGGCAGAGTCAATCAGCTCTCCCAGGAACTCCAAGCCTCTTAACTGCTCATTCTGCTCAAATGAAACAACATTCTCACCTGAACCCTTTACGCCAAATCGATACTCCAGATTGGAAATGACCTCTTCAAGCCAGGCATTCTTTGAGCCGTCACGGAAACGTGCCAGCATCTCGATAGTAGAGCGCAGCTTGGACACCTCCTCTACAGACAAGGCATTATTGAAGATGGAGAAGTCTCTGTCTTCATAGCGATAGTAGCACTTCTTACCATCGTACTGATAAGCCTTGATGGGGGCATCGTAAGTAACGCGGTCTCGCATGTACTTGATGTCATCACGAATCTGGCGGATGCTTACTTCTGTACCATAAAGGTCATAAAGAGCATCGTTGACCTTATCCACGAGGTCGTCAATCTCGTACTTCCGAGTGAAGTCGCTGAAGCAGCGATCGAGTATCTGGTAACGCAAAAGGGCGTTTTTGTTAGTAGGCATAAGCTATTGGTTTACATTGTCATTAGGATCGTGGTCCGGTTCGTACTAGGTCATTAATTTCACATTTCAGGCAGCGAGCTATCTCGATTAGATTCTCGAGACTTGGTTGAGAAGTGTTCGTCACCCATTTGGAAATGGTGGCAGGGTCTTTACCTAACATTTCTGCAAGGTCCTTGTTGGATACCATGCGCTCTGCAAGCATCACTTTGATCCTGTTGATAGGCTTATTCTCCATAATTACACATTATTTATATATATACTATCGGCAAAGATAGCGAATTTTTCGTAAAATCAACGATAAAAGCACAAAAAAATCACGTAAATGATAAAAAAATAGATGATTTCGCCAATTTTTGCCTCAAAATTCGTAAATTTGCATCATCGCGAAGGTGAAAAAAATATTCTTCTATGCAAATAGACTGCACAATTGGAATGTACCTTTGCTGCCGAGTTAGTTAATTTGAATGTGAAATATAAAGGTTTTAAGTCATGAAGGAACTGAAATGTCCAAAGTGCGGAAGTGTTTTCCAGGTTGACGAAGCAGACTATGCTTCTATTCAGAGTCAGGTGAAGAATGCTGAATTCGATGCAGAGATTCATCGTCGGCTTGCTGAGATTGATGAGCGCCACAAGGCTGAACAGGACTTGGCCGCAGTCAAGACGGAACAGTCTTTCCAGACTCAGCTCAACAAAAAAGACAGAGAACTAAGCGAGAAAGATACTGAGATTGAACGCTTGAAAAGCCAACTTCAGAACATCGAGGCACAGAAAAAAAGCGAACTGTCACTTGCTTTGGCCGAAAAGGACCAGAAGATTGCGCAACTGAACTCTACTATTGAACAGGGAGACAGCAAGCTCCAATTAGCTGTGATGGCTGAACGCAATAAGGCACAGGAAGCTGTTCAGGAAAAGGATAAGGAGATTATGAAACTCCGTTCTGATGCTGAGTTGGAGAAGCGTGAGGCCCAAATCCATGAGACCGCGCTGTTGGAGCAGCATAAGAAGGAACTCCAGATGAAACAGGAACAGCTGGACTACTACAAGGACTTAAAGACCAAGATGTCAACCAAGATGGTTGGTGAGACTCTGGAGCAGCATTGCAGCATTGAGTATGAGCAGTATATCCGTCCTGCCATGCCTAATGCCTACTTTGACAAGGACAATGACGCCGCCGATGGCACCAAGGGTGACTTCATCTTCCGCGATTCTGAGGACGGTACGGAGTATATCTCCATCATGTTTGAGATGAAGAACGAGATGGACACCACTACCACCAAGCATAAGAACGAGGACTTCCTGAAGAAGCTCGACGAGGATCGCAAGAAGAAGGGCTGTGAATTTGCCGTTCTGGTCAGTCTGCTGGAAGCTGACAATGACCTGTACAACACCGGCATTGTGAACAAGTCGCACCTCTATCCGAAGATGTACGTTATTCGCCCACAGTTCTTTGTCCCCTTCATCAATCTGTTGGTGCAGACCTCGAAGAAGAGTCTGGAATATAAGAAACAGCTCATTCTGGCTCAGAGTAAGGAGGTGGATGTCACCAATTTCGAAAGTAAGATAGAAGACTTCAAGACGAAGTTCGGCAGGCACTACGAGCTGGCCTCGAAGAAGTTCGACGAAGCAGTCAAGCAGATTGATGACACCATCAGTAAGCTCCTGAAGATAAAGGAGAATCTGCTTGGATCTGAGAACAACCTTCGTCTGGCCAAACAGGACACAGAGGATTTGACTATCCGTAAGCTGACCTACAAGAACCCGACCATGAAGGCCAAGTTCGACGAGGCAAGAAAGGTTAATTCTCCTGTCGAGGTAGAATCTGACGAGCAATAGAACATGGCCTAATTTGTGCTTTCACAAGCCTTGCGAAGCATATAAACTTGTAAAATTGGCTTTTATTTCGCAACTTTGCACAAAATATCGCTTTTTTTGCTTATATTTGCAGCAATATAGGGCGTTTTTGGTCACATTGTCAAAAAAGAAAGTTCTGTGCAGATAGGTCGCACTCTTGCGTATTACTTTTGCAACGTGAATCGTGAATTATAACTCTAAAACAGAAACAGTATGATGCGACGAATAAAGAATGGTGAGCCGGTGTTTCACACTCATGAGTGCTCAGAAGACAGAAAAGGAAAGGTAATGACTGCTGAGGAGTTGCATGACTTCGCAGTCCAAGTCCTGATGGAAGAGTATAGCGACACGAATGCAGAGGTAGTGAAGTATGACAAGAAGGATTCCAATGAGGCAGACTTCTATTTCGTGAACAGCGGAAAACGCCCAAACTTCTCTGTTGGAGCATTTGGCGAGAAGAAGGTGAATGTGCTTGTGGTGTACAAAGAAGAAACGGACAAAGACATCTCAGACATCGACACATCGTGGATGGTTGAAGAGTATCGTCGTACAGGCGCTATCCCCCGTGTAACATTTGCTAATGCATGGTGCATCTATGGGGAAGATAAGACCCAAAACGGGAAACCTGCCCTTTGCGGTGGGGACTTCTGCTTTAAGTACTATTCTGTCAGTCTCCTGCCAGACGAAAAGAATGAGCCACTGGCAAAGAATTTGTCGGACATTGAATTAGCAAATATGTATTCTGAAGCATGGAGGAAGTTTGATGCTTCTATCGTAGAACCTTATCTGGACAAAGACTTTCATTATGGTTCTGACTGGGTGTTTGACGAGATGCCAAGCCGCAAAGAGTATCTGGATTACTTTACGGCCAAGCTGGCTACCGTCAAGTCTAAGGCATCACAGATGGCTATGGGTGTATGTCGCAACCATCAAACGGGTGACGTGGGCGTCATCATCAAGGATGGCGACGTGGTTTCTGTTATCTATCTGACTATTTCTGAAGGAAGGATTACCTCTGGCATCATGAAGGAACATGACAAGCACTTCAAAGTCATTGACCCGGATGAAGAACTGTATATGAATCACGGAGACCATCTGGATTGCATCATGCCGTCAAACAGGCTTATTCAAAAGTATCTCCATCCGATAATCCAAGAAGCAAAAGCTTGGAAGACGGCACGTACTGCTGTAACAACAGAAGATATGTATGAGGAGAGGACTACGGTGTTCTCCCTGATGTATGGGACTGGAGATATCAGGCTGCTCGCGACTATTGCTGCCTCGAAGAAGAACAAAAGAAACGAGTTCATGTCAATCTATCCCTTTGGCAATGGTGTTCCTTACGAGGTAACCATTGACAAGGTGTTGGAATGGGATAACCAGATAGAGGCAACGGTGCTGTGCTCGATAGGCGAATTTGAATTTGCCTTCTTCCCTATCGACTACTATTGTAACAAAGAGAAATATCAGGAAGGAGAGAAACTGACTGTAGATTTGTCGGCATTGGGAATGAAGGTCGAGGAAGCACAGCGAGGATTCCAATTCGAAGGCCAGCAGGCTATCGACTGGCTCGCAAAGATTGGTGAAAAGCCCAATTATGACGAGGACGGAAACGTAGAGCCAGTTAAATTCAGCATGGAGAATATGGTTGCTTTCTTCAATAAGAATTCAAAATGTCCAGACGAAGCAGAGTTCCAGTCACCAGCAGGAGAAATCATAGAATCTTCCTCCGTTCTTGGTGTTGACTTCTTCAAAACGGACGTGATTATCTGTCGAAGAGATACTGATGATGGGGAACTGCAGGTTACGATACCTCTATACTTCAGACGGGATTTCTTCCCCACTGTGCAAAAAGCAGACCCGATTCGTGGTTGGCTCTGGATAACTGGTTCTGTAGTAGGACAACATGAACAGGAGGGGTTCGACAACAAGGAAGAACCGACTCTGGCTAAGATGGCTGCGGACTTTGAAGAATATATGGATAGCATAAACATCGATCAGGTTGATGATTTGATGGGCGCCCTTTCAGAGCTCCCCTTACTTAAGATTCGTAGAGGATACGTCCTGGATGTTTTTGAGGAAGGCGATTCTCACGGCAGCAGACACATGCCGTACTGTCATACAGAGGGAGCATACGAGCACTACTATCCTACAGACGTGGAAGAAGTGGAAGAGAATCAGTATGGCTCATTGTTTGGCATGTTCAAGAAGGAACGCCAGACCGTAAAGAAAAAGGTTCATATTCCATACGATGATTCATTGCTTATACATGGAAGGATTGGTTTTGGCGGAGCTGACGATGTTCCACCTATATTGCCATACTTCTATGTTCCTTTCACCGAAGAGGGTATTATGCAGGCCTGGCTGCTTGACAATATCACAGATTTCATGCCGAGAGGTTGGCACATGAACTATAATACAGTGTACTATGTATTCGATACGGAACGTATAGAAAAGATGTTCCCTGTATATGATGAAGAAACATGTGGCTCTTTTGGCAGACGATCGAAGGTTAGAGACGAAGTCCTTGCTTTGAATTTAGAGACTCTGCTACCTTCCGTCAAGATTACTGGTGACAAGGCCATCTTGGAATATGCCTACTGGAATGATTGGCGTGGAATAGTGAAATCTACGGTGGAAGTTGTAAAGGATGGTGACTCCGTGAAGTTCAGCAAGCCGGAGAACAAGGTTTTGGTAGCATACGATTGTGGAATAATGTTTTAAAGAAAGGGTTAGACTATGATATGGGTTGTTTGCTCAATAATTTACTGCATCGTCTGCCTATTGGCAGTATTATATCTTCGCAGGAGCAATAAGAAAAGAGAACCGGGAGAAAGTAAATTCGGATTCAAAGAATGGGTTGTACTTATACTGATATTCCCATTCATCATCCTGTTTTCCCCGATCTGGTTCCCATATATATTGTTCCAGCATTTTAGAGATAAAAGAAAGCGTATAATGAAGGATAAAGAAGAGGAAAAGAGAGAAAATGAGCTGAAAGCCAAAATTGGACTACGCCCTGACGAGAACTATCTCTGTTTTTCGAGAATGGGAGGTGCAGGGGCCATTAAGTGCGCCGATTGTGGCTATCAGGAGAAAATCATTAGTTTTACACATGGCATGACATCGTGCAATATCGGGCGACAGTGTCCGAAGTGTCATGCTTTCACGGTAGAATATAATGAAAGTGAGCATTATCACACATTTGGAGATTCAAAAGAAGATTTTGTTTGTCCTAAGTGTGGTACTGTCATCAGGAAGAAGGAGGAGTCGATATTTAAAGGCAATGACGACCCGTTGTTCTGCCCAAAGTGCCATAGTGCCAGATTGTACTATCATATGCATTACATCACATAAATAAAGACAGGCTTATGACTTGGATTCATTATTTGCTCATCATTTGGCTCGTATGTGCCATCTTGTCTTTGTGGGTTAGGTTTTACCCGAAAGAAGATAGGGATACTTCTTTTTCCCAGGTGTTAATCATTGCAGCAGCGGGGCCATTTATTCTATTGATGATAGTAGTTCTAAAAGTCGGCACATTTATTGAGGAATTATTCGATAGAAAGAAGCGAAAGGCTAAAGAGCAAGAAGAGCTGGAAGAACTCAGTCGTAAGATAGCGGAGAAAAAGAAAAAAGAGCAATTATTGAACAGTAATGATGAACTAAGATACTGATCTGACTACAAATAAAAAAGAAAGAATATGGCTAAGAAACCTTTATCAAAAAAAGAACTGGTGGCAAGACTTAAAGCGATTGCCGCTGACGAGACACCAAGAGAGAGGGAGATTGGTGCTATGTGTTATAGCATTATGTCCCCACCAGAAAAACATATCAACTGCGATATGTGTGGCGAGGATATCTGTTATAGCGATTGGAATACTCATGATACGATCACCGAAATCGTTGAAAAGATGGCTGCATTGGGATATGATGTTAAGGTTGAGACCGCTTGCCATTCTTGTGCGGAGAAAGTGAAGAAAGAACTTTATCCTGATATGAAGTCAGAAGATGATGAAGATTTTGACTGGGAAAAGGATATCTGGTTGTCTGACATTAATCACATATTCTTCTTCAAGGCTCTTGGTGAGACTGAATACCATCGGGCTATAGCAAACTATAAGGACTCATACAGATTGCTATTGGCATTGCTTCAAAACAAACCAATGTATTATGATAGCCATGATGGGAACCATTATATTGACGAAGAGAAGGATACTCTTGAGTTTATGACTGGTATTAAGTTCGATATTTAATATGATATTACCTCCTTCCGTAGTCTTAGAGCTGACATACAAGTGCAATCATCGTTGTATCTTCTGCTCGTGTCCTTGGGATGCTCCTGATTCGAAGTACCCCAAGGGAAAGGAATTGTGTCTGGACGAATGGAAGGTGGCCATCGACAAACTATATCAGATAGGAATTCAGACATTCTCAATATCAGGAGGAGAAGCAATCTTGAAGGATTGTATGCCTGAAATAGTGGAATATATCCATACAGAAGGTCTAAAGAAAGGCATTAACAACCCAATTGTCCTTATATCCAATGGATTAGCGATGAAAGATGAATATCTGCAACTATTTAAGAGATGCAATGTTCATCTGAGTATGAGTCTGCCAGGATATAGTACGTTCAAAGAGCATACTGGCGTAGATAATGCCGATGGCGTATTGGGATGGTTTGAGAAGGCAAAGTCATTGGGCATGAGGACAACGCTCAATGTAACCGTAACTCGAAAGAACTACCATGAACTGTTTGAGACCTTATCAATGGGTCTGGTAAGCGGAGCATCATCTATCTTACTGAACAGATTCCTGCCTGGTGGCAGAGGGTTGAGCTATATGAAAGAGCTGATGCTGACACCAGAGCAGATTAATGGTATGCTTGATACAGCTGAAGAAGTGCTGAGTCTCTCAAACAGGTATGGTAATCTCGGTACGGAGGTGGCCTATTGTGCCATTAAACAACCCAAGAAGTACAAGCGGTTGCAAGTGGGCTATCAATGCGCTGCGGCAAAGGGCTTTTTTGTCATTGACCCGTCAGGCCATATCAGGACTTGCAATCATTCCCCACATATTGTAGGTCATATTTTCCACGAAAATTTGATAGATGACCAAGACTATTGGAATCTATATTCTCAGAGCGAGTATAAGCCAACAATGTGCTCAGGGTGCAAAATAATATCCAGATGTGACTGTGGCTGTCGTGAGGTGGCAAAGATCCTCCACGGAAGTCCAAAAGCGAAAGATACAAGTATTATTGAATAAGAATATGGAGCAGAACTATTATACAGAAGAAGAGCAATATTGGATGACTGGTGGCAATACAGGGACGTTGCCTGACCACATCACTCCATCAAGGATTAATATGTTGGGGGCAAATGAGGTGTTTGTCTTTGGCAGCAACATCCAAGGAATGCACATGGGTGGTGCTGCAAGGGTGGCCTACAACCAGTTCGGAGCTGAATGGGGAAATGGCGAAGGACTGCAAGGACAGTCATACGCTTTGCCTACAATGGAAGGACTGGAAAGCACGAAGATTGCTGCCAAAGGCTTTACAGAATGTGCAAAGACCCATCCTGAGCTGAGATTCTATGTTACGCCGGTCGGATGTGGTATTGCTGGTTATACCCCAGAGGAGATTGCACCGATGTTCAAAGAGGCAGCAAAACTTGAAAATGTATATTTGCCTGTCAGTTTTTGGAAGGTTTTGATTAATAAGAAAGAGGAGGTCGCTATATGACAAATTTAGACACTTTTACCATAGTCGCTTGTTGTGTTATCTTTGTGGCATTTATTGCCGCATGGCTCTATGTGGCCAATACAAGTAATGAAGAACTGCCAAAGCGAAGGAAATGGATAGACCAGTTGCCTTCAATTATCTCAACCCTTGGTGTGCTGGGAACCTTCCTTGGCATAACAAGGGGATTAGTGTCTTTTAATACGGCGACATTAGACCTGAGCATTCCTATCTTGTTGGATGGCTTGAAGACGGCATTCTTTACTTCACTTCTGGGTATGACGGGTTCGCTTATTCTTAACAGGATTGTAAGCGCAAAGTTCGACAAAGAACAAAAGTCCTCTGATATAGAGAAGGCCGCCCGGATGATTATTGATGCCATGAATGCTAATCAAAGGGAATTGCCGAGATTGTTCAAAGACAGCAATGAGAATTTGGTAAGCACTCTGTCGAAAGACGAAACGGTGAAAGTTATTCGTCAGGATGTTGAGCAGCTAAAAGATGATCTGGAAGAGATAAAGGGTCTAAGCCAGGAGTTGAGAGATATTGCTAAAGGCCTGTCAGGAATCAATCAGGAAATAAAGAAGACATTGGCAAATGTATCTACATCCAACAGCTCTATAGCTGAGGAGCTGCCTCGCCTAAGGGCCGTTGCTGTTACTGCTACGGCTTCGATCTCAGCACTCGATAACAATGTGCACGATATAGAGACGGCTGTTTCTACAATTAATACGAATGTAGCAGATATGACGGAGCGATTGGAAACCGATATGGAAGAAATTAAATCTTCGGTATCATCTATTTATATACGTCAAGACGAGATCAAAGACGCTATTGCAGATATACATAGTGGTGACGAAGAAGAGGAGGGTTGGTAATGGCAAGGAATAATGTGTGGATGTCTGTCTCAGACTTGATGACAGGACTGATGGTTATCTTCCTGTTCGTTGCAATCGCCTATATAAAGCGAGTGCAAGACAACCAGTCTGTCCTTACTCAATATGTCGAGAACAGACAAGACCTGCATGATAAACTAGTTGCAGAGTTCAAAGAAGAGGCGGAGCAAGGCAGAATCTCTATTCATGGTGACCTGTCCATGAGATTTGAGAACGCTCAGACGCTATTCGCTCCTGGTAGTTGGGCTTTGACACCGGCTTTTCAGGAAGAACTAAGGAACTATATTCCGCGTTATCTGGGAATCCTATTGAATGCGTCAATGAAGGATAAGATTCGAGAAATCAGAATAGAGGGACATACAGATAACGTCCCCTACCCTCAGTTGGATGCTGACCCTTATTACGCAAATCTGATATTATCGCAGCGACGGGCTTTGAATGTGATGCAGTTTATCCGAAACTTGCCGGAATACCAGCAGTACTCAGACGAGGATAAGGAACTGCTGGAATACTGGTTTACAGCCAATGGCCTGTCATACGGCAGAGCACTGGATGACAACTCAGAGTATATCCACAGGACGAAACAGGAGATTAACAAGAGTAAATCCAGACGCGTGGAGTTCAGGCTCATAACTGCTGGTGAGGAAATGCTTGAAGAGTTCGTTGAAAAAACAAAGTAGAGTATGAGTAGCAAGTCAACATTAAATTCACAGATTTCTCGGCATGAGGAGTTAGCAAGGTTGTTGCCCCTGATCAAGGGTATCACTATCATTGAATATGATGGAATGGATATTGATGGGAGTAAAGGCCTATATGAATATATGTTAGAAAACGGGCTTTCAGTGGATGTGATAGATCGAATCATCGTGTGTGGAAAGAAAACCGAAACTCTTCAGAAAAACATTGAAATGCTTCGTGAGATGTTCCCGTTTATTGAACCTGAAATCACTCACAAGGAATGGGACAAAACAGATTTTAAGGCTCTGAATATCTGCGACGTGCTTGTTTTCCACATGGCCACTGTCGTTAGGACGAGTGAATACGAAAACTATAGGGACGATGGGTTAAAGCTTCATGAAATCATCAAGCAGACTCGTCAAGCGTACTTTGCATGCTATCTTTATCATTATACGTCGTACTGGGATTATGATCATGACACAAATTCCAGTTGCCTAAGATGTAAGCTAAGACTTAAGGACTTTGGGAACATCAATGATGATGACATGCCCGATCCTACAGCTTTCTGCGCAGAAAGACAGGATTACATAAAAATGTGTCAGGAAACGCTTATTCCTAAAGACCTTTTCTTCCAGTGTATGGATGAAGTGGATCATGGATGTGAGGAATGTAATCAGTGCAATAACTATGGCAAGATGAAACGTTGTCCTTTTGCACAAAGGATAATAGCAGCTTGTTATCGCCAAGGTATCTATGTCCCACAGGACGAAAAGATTGCCCACGAGTGGGAAGCTATGGCCTCACGTCAGGGATACAAGCCTGCCCACATTCAGTTGGCAGATGATATGTTTGAGGGCTATGGGTGTAAACAGTCAACAACGGCTGCACTAGAAATATATAAGGAATATGCCCGGAGCAACGATGAATACTGTATTAATCGAATAATTGCCCTGGCAGAAGTAAGTGAAGGGAAAGACAGAATCTCTGCGATACCCTATATCACTCAGTTGGCAAAGGAGGGTAATGAAGATATGATTCTAAAGCTTTCCGATGCTTTCCAGAATGAAGATTATGGACTGCCAAAAGACATTGTTCAGCAGGAGGAATGGATTAGACAAGGCGCTGAGAACGGGAATCCTCGTTTTGTGAAAGCAATGGCTGAAATGTACGAGGCAAACGAGAATTGGGCCGATTCATACAAATGGTACAAGAAGCTTGAAGAGGTTGCCCCAGAATTGTTACCTGAGAATAAGCTGGATGAGATTGAACTCAAAATGCTTACAAATGGTGCCAACGACGAGGAGATTGCCCAAAAGGGAATGGACTATCTGTATGGCTATCACGGGGTCGAAAGAGATACTCATCTGGCATTCAGATGCCTAAACTATACCGAAAAGAGAGTGCCGTTGGCCAAGGGTCTGCTTGGGCGAATGTATTATTATGGGGTTGGTGTAAAGCAGAGTACAAAGACGGGATTACGTCTGCTGACAGATGCAACTAAAGCTGATGATATGCTGAGCATGGAGAAGTTTATATATGTTCTTCATGCTGATAAGGTGGAAGATGAATCCTGGACCTCTGACATCATCAATACAATAGATAGGGAAATACTAAAAGACAATCCTTATGCCTGTTACCTCAAAGGGAAATGCTGTCGTGATGGCCGTCTGTATGAAAAATCAGATATGGAGGCATTCGCTATGATGCAGAAGGCTGCCGAAATGGGCTATCCTCCTGCTCAGTACAGGTTGGCTTTGATGTACTTTGATGGAATTGGGACGCAAGAAGATGCTTACCGCTATCACCAGTGGATTGAGACATCGGCAAATAACGGCCATTATGAAGCCGAAGGTGTCTATGGAGCAATCCTTTTCAACGACTGGAGAAATCGGTCTAGGGCGTTCAAATTCTTAAAGAGTGCTTTTGATCAGGGATATGAGGACTCTGAAGCTGCTTGGTGTATGGCACAATGCTATATGAGGGGTATTGGTACTTCTAAAGATGAAGGTATAGCATATCCCATGTACATAAAAGCTGCTGAAGAAGGGCGAGCTGATGCGCAGGTAAAACTTTGTGAAGACTATTTTAGTGGCAATCAGTTCTTGTCCAAGGATTATACAGAATGTGCTCGATGGGGTGAAGCCGCTATTGCGCAAGGTAAGAATGGTGTTAGGTTTGAAACGGCATATTCTTCTGCAAATATCGGAAAGAAAGATAGAGCGTATGAGTTGTATATGCAGTTAGCTGATGAGGGGAATGCCGCAGCTATGAACAATCTTGGTTGCCTTGAAGATGATGAGAGCAAAGCATTTGAATGGTTCATGAAAGCGGCCGAAAAGGATGATTCTGTCGCACAGAAGAATGTCGCCCGATATTACAGGTATGGTATAGCAACGGATAAGGACGAGCAAAAGGCTCTGGATTACTATATCAAGTCGGCAAACCAGGGATATATGGATTCCATTTTGGAACTAGCATCTTTATATAGAAATGGCTATTGTACAGAGAAAAATATTGAAGAGTCTATTAAATGGTATGAAAAGGCAGTTGAAAAAGGCAATAAAGACTCCATGCTTGACCTTGCTTCGCTATATATAGACGAACTGGATGATTCGGAAAAAGGAATTCAAATGTACAAGCAGGCAGCAGAAAAGGGCGTTGAAAGAGCCATACTCAAACTTGGCGAAATCTATGAAGATGGTATAGGAGTTGAAGTAAATACTCATAAGGCTATCTTCTGGTACCGCAAGGCAGCTGCTAATGGAAATGAAGAAGCCAAAGAGAGCTTGAAACGTCTAAAGGCTAATTGGATAGTTGATGGCAAGATAGAAGATGACATCGAAGAAGGCATCAATGACCAAGATGAAGAGTCAAATGATGATTTAATGTTTTAGCGAATGAGACCAACACTCGATTATATCATTGAGAAGTTTGATTATTACAATCAACTTTGTTTCGATGGCAAATTACAAAGGCCACCGATAATGCTTAATACACGCTATTCTGCCATGGGACAGACTGGTGGCCAAGGACAAATAGACGAGAAGGGAAAGATACACTGGACAGATTTGCGAATTGAAATAAGTGTTCGTAGGGATCTTCCCGAATATGAGTATATAGATACTCTTGTTCACGAGATGATTCACTACTATATCATGTCTAATGATTTGGAAGATGATTCACCTCATGGCACGTTGTTCCGTCAGAAAATGAAGGAGATAACGAATAAGTACGGAATCAGAATCACTATTGATTATGATCCATCAGAGGAAATACAGATTGCGACAAGGACAAGAAATAGATTCATTTGTGTCGCTGAAACAACTGACGGTCATTCTTACTTTGCCGTGATTGCCAAGAACAAACTATTCGAGTTCTGGGAGTTGATACCCCAGATAGAAGGAGTGTCAGATGTGCACTGGTATGTCAGCGACAGACAGATATTTGAAAATGTTCCTGTTGCTGTGTCCCCAGCACTGATTCCTATTGATGCAGGTAAGATACATCACTATCTGACAGGAGCGCGAGAACTGGAGAAAGTTGGAGAAATAATACGTGAGAAGAAATAGTTATGCCACAAGAACAGTCACAAATAAGAGAGCGACAGAAAACCGATTTGCGAGAACCTCGTCGCTATAAGGTTATCATACACAATGACGACTTCACTACTATGGAGTTTGTTGTTATGGTATTGAAAGAGGTATTCTTCCTAAGTGAAGAGAATGCCCAGGCACTGATGTTACAAGTGCATCACTCAAATAAGGCTGTAGTGGGTATCTACACCTATGACATTGCCGTGTCGAAAGCACAAAAGGCAACAAATATGGCGCGTGAGAGTGGTTTTCCACTACGTCTGACAGTTGAACCCGAAGAGAATTGAGCATTATGTCAAAAATCAAGCAGACAGAAAGAGCTTCACGTCTTCTGAAAAAGGCGTTTGAGTGCTGTAAAAGCCACAGACATGAGTTTATCATGCCAGAGCATTTACTAATGGTACTGATAGATGAAGATAACTTTAATGCTGCCCTGAACATATTCTATAGTCCTCAGGTGTTAGCGGAACGTGTCGAGGAATTCTTGGGGAATATAGAATCGATACCAGATAATGTGGAATACGAGCCCGAAGTATCTGCTCAAATGGCAAAAGTAATAGAAAGTGCCATCCAAGAAGTCTCATTGAGCAGTGCGGAATCTGTTGATATTCCTCATTTAGTTGATGGAATCCTAAAACTCAAGGAATCATGGGCTGCCTATATGCTCAAAGATTGTCTTTCCAATAAAGAGGCAAACTTTATGAGCCAATTGATTAATTTCTATGAGTTTGACGACAATTTGCAAGATAAGGCAGGAGATAAAGAGGGTTCGGCAGCATGGAAAAAGCTGGTAACCTGCATGAACGATCACTATAACAGGTATAATCCACTCATCGGAAGAGAGCAAGAATTAAAACGCACTATTCAGGTGCTTTGTCGCCGTGAAAAGAATAACCCCTTGCATGTTGGAGAACCAGGCGTAGGTAAAACTGCCTTAGTCTGGGGATTGGTCCGACTAATAGAAGAGAAGAAAGTACCCAAACGGTTGAAAGGTAGTCGTATCTATCAGCTTGATATGGGAACGCTGTTGGCTGGTACGCAATTCCGAGGTGACTTCGAAAATCGAATCAAGCAAATTATGGATGGTGTTCAAGGAGAGGCCGACAACAATATCGTCTATATTGACGAGATTCATACGCTTGTAGGGGCCGGAGCGACCAGTGATAGCGCGATGGATGCTTCCAATATGCTCAAACCATACCTCGAATCTGGCAAGACCCGATTTATCGGTTCAACGACTTATGAGGAATATAACCGCCATTTCTCCCGTTCAAAGGGACTGATACGTCGTTTCCAACAGATCGATATCAGTGAGCCATCTGTAGATGAAACGAAAAACATCATCAGACAATTACAACCAAGATATGAGGAGTTCCACGGGGTGAAGTATGATGATGATGCCATCTCATTCGCTGTAGATGCCAGTGCTAAGTACGTAAACGACCGCTTCCTGCCAGATAAGGCCATTGACCTCATCGACGAAGCGGGTGCTGCTATGGAAATAGATGAAAGTGCTAGAACTATTGGTAAGAAGGAAATTGCTGATGTGTTATCAAAGACATGTAAGGTAGATGCTCTCTCTGAGGCGGAAGAGGATGATTATCAGCAATTAGAAAGTCTTGCAAACCGTATGCTCTCGCAGATTTATGGCCAGGATGAAGCGATACGTCAGGTAGTTGAAGCGGTTCAGATGTCAAGAGCAGGCTTATTGGATGACAATAAACCTTTAGCTTCGCTCTTGTTCGTTGGGCCAACAGGTGTGGGTAAAACGGAAGTTGCCCGTGTCCTTTCAAAAGAACTGGGCATCTCGTTGGTACGCTTTGACATGAGCGAATATACAGAGAAACATACTGTAGCAAAATTGATAGGTTCGCCTGCAGGATATGTCGGCTATGAGGATGGTGGCTTGCTAACAGATGCTATTCGCAAATGCCCCAATTGTGTTCTTTTGCTTGATGAAATTGAGAAGGCGCATCAGGACATATATAACATTTTGCTTCAGGTCATGGACTATGCCAGGCTGACGGATAATAAAGGCAGACACGCTGATTTCAGGAATGTCGTGCTAATCATGACCTCTAATGCGGGCGCACAGTTCGCATCCCAAGGTTCTATTGGCTTTAACAGCAATGTTAGCCGTGGAGATGCTATGATGAAGCAAGTAAAGAAGACATTTAAGCCTGAGTTCATCAACAGATTGTCGGGAGCTGTGGTCTTCCACGATATGGATAAGCCGATGGCTACACTAATTCTGCAAAAGAAATTGAGAGAGTTAGATGCTAAACTTGAAGCGAGAAAGGTTACGATGACGCTCAGTTCTGATGCTTTCGAATATTTGCTGAAAGAAGGATTTACTGCAGAATATGGTGCTCGTGAGATGGATCGTGTAATTTCACAAAAGCTGAAGCCATTATTGATGCGGGAAATATTATTTGGTAGCCTGAAAAAAGGCGGGAACATAACGATTGAAATGAAAGATGGCAGTTTATCGATTGGATAATGAATTGTGGTTTCCTGATCCTCATTTAGGGGAGAAGAATGGACTCGTGGCTGTTGGCGGTGATTTGTCGGTTGAACGACTACTACTAGCCTACAGTAATGGTTTTTTCCCGTGGTTCTCTTTTCGAAATAAAGAAGAACCCTATTGGTATTGCCCTCAGGACAGATATGTCATTTTCCCCAAAGAGATACATATTAGTCACTCCATGAAGCAGTTGATGCGCCAGAACAAATACATTGTTACAATTAATCAATATTTTGATGGTGTTATACGTGGTTGCTCAACTGTTGATGGACGCTATCAGGAAAATGGAGCATGGCTTGGCCCGGAAATAATACAAGCCTACACGGAATTGAATCGCCTTGGATTTGCAGCGAGTGTTGAAGTATGGGAGCCATTAAACACTTCCTCTGAGAAGAAAGAAGTCAAGCTCGTTGGCGGATTGTATGGCGTTGCCATCCGTAATGCGTTCTTCGGCGAGAGCATGTTCTCGTTAGCGCCAAGTGCTTCGAAGTTGGCATTAATACATTTGGCTAAGACTCTTGATGCTATTGGTGGCCTCTTTATTGATTGCCAGTTCGAGACCCCCCATCTCAAATCTATGGGAGGTAAGCATATCTCCTATGATAAGTATATGGAAATACTAAACAAGCAAGAGTTGTGTTGAATATCTAAGCTAATTTCACTTGGTACAGACTTGAAGGATAAAGAACGGTACTTGTTTCTGGATTTCGATGGTGTCCTAAATACGATGGAATACCAGACAGCATTACAGTGGAAGGGAGAAAGAAGTGACGATGAATTTGGTTCGCTTTTCGACCCTTACACGATAGACTGTCTAAAAAATATCCTTGACTGTACTGCTGCAAAATTGGTAGTATCTTCATCCTGGCGACTTGATGGAATAGACAAGATGCGTAAATTGTGGACTGCACGAAACTTACCTGGTGAAATCTATGGTGTAACTCCTGCTTTGGATGAGTTGTATTTTAAAAGTCTTGATGGGGGCAGAGACACATTTTCTGTTATTCCCTATGGTACAAGAGGTCTTGAAATCAGTGAATGGCTCAGGACTCATCCTCAAAAACAAGGGATACCATATTCCTATGCAATTCTTGATGATGGTGACGATTTCTTACTTACCCAATCAGAACGCGTAGTTATTACAGAACCAGAAACGGGTCTCACAAAAGAATTGGCAGAGAGAGTAATCGAAATTCTAAATAAGTGATCGTTAAAAAATAACTTGTTACAATTCATATGTCATCAGTTGCATTTGACA
>ERZ842401.721-NODE-721-length-48656-cov-10.344993_pt1 | contig 48656 bp, 81 predicted proteins | sample MGYA00521270_ERZ842401 | MGnify/ENA primary metagenome ERZ842401 (study PRJEB31892, sample SAMEA3878208) | bioreactor metagenome | biome: Moose rumen | place: Sweden | collected 2011-10 | study: EMG produced TPA metagenomics assembly of the PRJEB12797 data set... | reverse complement strand
CCTTAATCGTGTTGCAGCTGGCTTGGGAGATGTACCTGCGCGGTTACGACTGCGAGAATGTGGACATCTACACATCCGATGCGGAAAAATTCATCATCCACGAAAAATCCCTGCTGCCGCCACTGGCCAGCTTGGGCGGTATGGGGGCCAAGGCTTCCCAGAGTATTGTCGAAGCCCGCAAGGATGGTATTTTCACCAGTATCGAAGACCTGCGCCGCCGCACGGGGATTTCCAAAACCAATATCGAAATCCTGCGCGAACATGGCTGTCTTGACGGCATGGGCGAGTCCGACCAGATAGCCTTGTTCGGTTGAGTGCAAAATGTATGAAAATAAAAGAGCAGACGGCATTGCCTTATACAAGACAATGCCGTCTGTTCTTTAGTTTATGTTAGCGTGTGAGATTGTTTTTGTAGTCAAAGTAGGTTTGACGCATTTCAGCGCGCGTCTTGGCTGCTGGCCAAAGTTCACCAAGAGCGCCCTGGCGCATAGCAGCACCTAGATGTTCATAGAGGTCAGGGATTTCCGGGGAGAGTCTGGCAATAAGTTCTTTGATTTCCTGTCTTACTGTATGGCCGTCGTGAGGGCAAGGGCTTTTTACTGGGTCGAAGCCGTGAATGCCTATGGCATCAATGAGTTCCTGTTCGCGGAAGTACACAAGTGGGCGGATTACCGTAAGCTTGGTGCGGTCAAGATAAGTAACCGGCGTGAATGTATGGAGCTGTCCGGAGTAGAGGAGACTCATCAGGAAGGTTTCCACCGCATCATCATGGTGATGTGCATAGGCGATTTTATTCATACCATGTTCCGTGGCGTAACGGTTCACAGCACCGCGGCGGAAGAATGCACAAGTGAAGCAAGGATTTTTGTCTGGCGTAGTGGCGATAGTACCAGCAATATCTACATCAATGATTTCGTAAGGAATGCCAAGTTCTGTCATAAAATCTTTGGCGCGTTCGATGTCAAAGAGAGAAGGACGGCCTTGCTCATCCGTGAATTGCGGGTTGATGGTGAGAGCAGATATTTTGAACTGCTTGTGTAAGCGTTTTTGCAAAATAGCCATAGCGTAGGCGAGGAAAATACTGTCCTTTCCGCCGGAAATTCCCAATAAAATATGGTCGCCGTCCTGTATCATATCGAATTCAACTATGGCACGCATTAATTTACTGTAATAAAGTTGGGGGATATTGAGGTTCATAAGGCTCTCCTTTTGTTGGCGATAATCAATATAAAAAACCGGCAATCAGCCGGTTTTTTACGCTTGCTGTACAGTTCATCGAGATACTCCTGCCTGCTAGTCCATCCTTGAAAATAAGCTGTTAATCAGGCAGTTAAATTAACGTTGCTGCCGATATTGTTATTTGACGAATATGCAGAAACCTTAGCATGCTTATCATACCGTAAAATAATCATAGCATCGTCTGACAGCCTCTTGGTAATCGTAGCACTTTCCACAGTATTACGATTAGCAGAGGTACCGTGTTTGTTCGAGCTCTGGTAAAATGAATCCGATGTCATGGATGTGGCATCAACCGAAGCAATGCCTGATGCAATCAGGTTCCAGCGATAGGAAAAACTGCCAATGCTGCTCGCACCGCTCATAACAATCCCTCCCTTGCTTATGCAAGCAGGATAGTATCTCTAAACTAATTATAACATGAAAAATGCTTGTGGACAATTGTTTTTACAGATTTTGTCTATTAAGATGATGCATTGCGGCAACCGCTTGCCCCAAACAGATGCCGCCATCATTGGGGGGGATAAGGCTATGACGCAGAACCGTAAATGCTTGTTCCTGAAGTTTTTTGGTGGTAAGTTCTGTCAGCAAATGGTTTTGGAATACACCGCCAGAGAGTGCAACTGTGTTAAGTCCTGTTTTCGTTTGTGCGTGTATGCAAGCTGTTGTGATGAATTGTGCAAGCTGGGCATGGAAAATATAGGCCAGTTTATTGCAGTCTTCGCCATCTAGCCGTTGCTGCAATAGCTGGGAGAAAATCTTATCCGTGTTAACCATCGCGGTAACAGCAGGTAGTCCATGACGGTGTTCATCATGCCATTTTTGTGCAGCAAATTCCAGATACATACTGGCTTCTCCTTCAAAGGTGGATTTTTGACGAATTCCCAGGATGGCACTTATCGCATCGAAAATGCGGCCAGCGCTGGTACTTTGAATGATGTTAACATTGTGGTCAAGCATAAAGAACATAGCATTAAGGTCACTGTCCCTGCAAAGATTGAGTCTTTGGACAAGTTTTTGCGTTTTTACCTTATCTTTGGTCAGATCATAAATGAGGGAAACTGCAATGCGCCAGCCTTCACGGCTGGCTTTATCGCCACCAGCCTGACGGAAGGGGGAGATTGAAGTTAGCCGTTCAAAACCTGCATAGTCAGCTCGTAGAATCTCGCCTCCCCAAATGGTGCCATCGGTGCCGTAGCCAGTGCCGTCAAAGGATACGCCAATTACAGGGGCATCATAGTCATTTTCGGCCATGCAGGAGAGAATATGGGCATAGTGGTGCTGGACAGGAAAGATGGGCAGTCCCAGTCCTTTGGCTATGGTCACGGTGTTGTAGCGGGGATGCATATCGCAGGCCACAATTTGCGGTTTACATTCTAGTAGTGTGGTGAGGCGTTGGATAGTTTCTCGTAGAGCCTGCATGGTGCGCAGGTCGCTCATATCTCCGACATAGGGGGAAGGATAGAAGATGTTGCCACTGCCAACGCAGAAGGTGTTTTTTAGTTCCCCACCGATACCGAGAACCGTTCCTTGCCAATTATTTTTGAGCATAAACGGTAAAGGTGCATAACCGCGGCTGCGACGTATCATATAAGGTTTGCCGTCAAGCCAGTCCATTACGGTATCGTCAGCGCGTATACGAATTTTGCGATTGTGAGATAACATCAGGTCACAGAAGCCGCCCAGTGCTTCAATAGCACTTTTATCGTCACGGCAGATTGGCGCACCTGCCGGATTGCCGCTGGTCATAATCAATGTGTCGGGCATCGTAAGCCCGTCAGGATAATCAAATAGTAACATATGCAGGGGCGCATATGGCAGCATTATACCAATTTTAGGATTGTCAGGAGCAACAGCATCCTTGATTATCCCTGTAGTTTTACGTCTTAGCAGCAAAATAGGCTTTTGATGACCGGTTAGTATCTCGGCTTGTCCCGCTTCGACAAAACATTCACGGGTAATGGTCGTCATGTTGCGAGCCATAATAGCAAATGGTTTTACCGGACGGTGCTTTAGCTCACGCAGGCGCAAGATTGCTTTTTCATTTGTGGCATCACAGCAAAGATGAAAGCCACCGATGCCCTTAATGGCTACAATGCCACCCTTGATAATCATTTGGCGGGTACGAGTGATGGCGGCGGCTCCCCGTACATCTTCCTCGCCGATAATGTAGACTTCCGGCCCACAGTCATTACAACACACTGGTTGGGCATCATAGCGGCGGGTGTTGGGACTGTCATACTCAGCCTGACAACTGGGACACATGGGAAATTCCCCCATGCTGGTACGTTCTCGATCATAGGGCATGGAGTCCAAAATTGTCAGCCGTGGCCCACAGGCGGTGCAGTTGATAAAAGGATGAAGGTATCGTTTGTCCTGTGGATTAAAAAGTTCTGTTTTGCACCTATCACAGGTAGCAATGTCTGGCGAAACAAAAATAGAGCCTTTTTCTTTAGCGCTTTCGATAATTTGGAAATCCTGATAGCGTTCTGATGCGTTGAGACGCTTACGTGTTAATTTTAAAATAGATGCTCGTTCTGGTGGTTCTTGTTCAATGGCAGTAAGGAATCTTTCTACGGCCTCTTTATTGCCTTGAGCATATACTTCCACATAGGGACCTTTATTACAGACACTGCCCATAATATTAAAACGTGAGGCCAGTCGGGCTACGAACGGGCGGAATCCTACACCTTGTACTATGCCAAATATTTTGCTTTGATAAAGTGCCATGTTTAAATTCTCCTTTTATTTATAAGGCTTTACGAAACGGTAAGGCGAAAAGCGTACTAAAAACGTACTACGTAATGTCATTTATTTTCTCTGCCAGTTCAGCTCTTTTTTGACTGTAAAAGTGGCTGTATACCTTCAGTGTGATGGAGGCGTTGGCGTGCCCTAGTCTGTCAGCCACATCAATAGGGGAGAAGTTGGCGTTGATTAATAGGCTGGCATGAGAGTGACGAAGGTCATGTATACGAATAGGTTTCACTCCTGCTATTATAGCATGGTCTTTCAATCTATCACGTATAGTATAATGACTAATATCAAAAATGCGTTCTGTGCAATATGTGGTAATTCTTTTGAAATCCTTTAGCATATCGGCAATAAATTGTGGCATAATGACAATGCGTTCTGATTTTGCTGTCTTAGGTGTTGTAATAATGTCTTTTTGGTGTAGCCTGCTAAAAGTCTTGTTTATTGTGATGGTATTATTAGTAAAATCAATATCGCTCCATGTTAAAGCTAATACTTCTCCTATGCGCATACCAGTCCAAAATAGTAAATAAAAAATCATAATATGGTGTGGCTTGGTAAATGTCATAGCAAATTTACGAAATTCATCCAGTGTCCAATAATTGATATTGGAATTAGCTTTGTGTAATTTCCCTAATCCGCTGCATGGATTATCTTCTAAATTATAATTGTCTACAGCAAAATTAAAAATTGCAGATAATTGTGCATTGATAACACGCATATACGATGGTTTTAAGTCTTGTGTTAATAACTGATTTTTCCATTCGTTTATAACTCTGCGGCTTATTTTATTGATAGGCATATCAGCAAAATAGGGGAAAATATGATTTTTTATGATACCACTTTTAGAATAGTAGGTCATTGGTTTAAGACGCAACTCTGCTTGTTTTTGATACTGCTTCACTAATGTTTCAAAACTAATATCTGGAGTACCTGCATACTGTTCCAAAAATTTCCGTTCCCATTCCTGGGCTTCACGTTTTGTCTTAAATCCCTCCTTCTTTTTCTTCTTGCGCTTCCCTTGCCAGTCTGTAAAATAGAATGCGCAATACCACGTGTTACGCTCTTGATTCTTATATGACGGCAAAATAACACTTCCTTTCTGATGTGTGATGTGGTATAATTACTTATCCGTAAAATTAGATGCGCTTAGGCGTGTCGGCTATCTATCTAAGCGGCTACCTGTCAAGCCGCGAGTAACACCGGCGTGGAACTCAAAGAATGACAGGGGCTTAGGACTGTGCCAAACATGCTCTACAAACTAGCCCTGCCTGCGGAATCGGCAGGGCTTCATCCATATGTGGAGGTGTTAAAGGTGAAAAACATTACTTATGAGCTATTCTGGATAATGCTGGTTCTTACCTTTATTCAATTAGCATTGTGGCCAAAGGATACTACATTACATTTTTTAGGTATTTTGGCTTGCCTTGCTATTTTAGCTATATGTTCACGGCGAAAAGATGTCAGCAATGACCGCTCTAAAAAACTCTAGCATTTCACGTTCATCCTCTGAACAAGAATCAATGAGTTTGTCTATGGCATTTGACACAACTTCCAATTTGATTGATGATTTCCCTTTCTCAATATAGGTATTAATCTTGTCGTAGGTTTCTGGTGAAACATTAAATATGTATGCCAATGCTGATGAGGTGCTTTGATATATCGGTGCATCGTTCCCGTAAATAGGGGCGTGGTTATCATATATCGGCATTGATGATTGTCTGTAATTATCAATGCGTCTAGCTAATTCCTTTACATCCATGTCATATCCTCCTAAAATATACAGCCGCCTCATATTGAGGCGGCTTTTTGCTGTGCTGCTATCAAAAATCAATTTCTGTTTCATTTAAGTATTCAATGGCGGTATAAATGCCTGTACACATATTATGCAAAACACGTGAATAACAATCAGAAGCTAATAATCCATCATCATTTATGAACCCATTTATAATTCGTTCAATATTGCCGTAATCTTCTTCTGTATGAATTTGCTTAATCGCCAAAGAATAAATATAATGTATTTTCCCAATAGTAAACCAATTAAATTTTAGAATATCATTTGTTTTAGTTAAACGCTCATATTCTTGCCCTAAACTATTTCCAGACATAAAACAGTTATGGTCATATAAATAAAAAGCATATATTCCATAAAGGATACTTCGATAAATTATTTCTCCACCCAAAATAGCAGATAAAGATATTTCATCTGTGTCTGCATTGTTCCATGCGTTGAATACTAAACTATTTATATCGTCATCAATATCACGCATAAAGGCCTCACTTGAAGATAAAATACAAAATTGCTATAACAATAATACCGATAAGTACGCAACCATTACGGTTAGAAGTAGCCTTACTGTTGGCGTATACAGCCCATTCTTCGCGGCAACCTTCCGTGTAAGCTATCGTTCCATAGTTTAGTAATGCCTGAGTAGCCATTGTTGTAGAGATACCAAGTTTTGTAAAACGTTCCCCAGCATGTTCTCTTAATACTTCTAATTGTGTTTGCTCAGCAAAAGAGATACTGTTCATATAGTTGATAAAATCCTCTTTAGGCATACCGGCAATATATAAGTCACCAACATTCACATTAAGAGGTTCTCCGTTTTTAGTACCTATTGTTATAGAGTTGTAATACCAAGGCGTATCCATAGTTACCATTACAAATCCCTCCTAAAACTTCCTTATAGCCTGTATGACTTTGCCTATAATCTGTACAGGCAATTCTTCAATATCCTTATTAGAGTAGAAGTGTGGCGTATACACGGCTACATTATGACCTACTAAAGTAATACCCTCCGGCGATTCCTTGACCTCTTTTGCCGTAGCATCCTCACCATCTATAAGGACGATAGCTATATCGCCACTATCAACAGTGGTCTGCTGGCGCACTACGACAATATCGCCATCCATAATAGTAGGCTCCATACTCTTGCCACATATCCGCAGGGCAAAGTAGCTATACCCATCATTGCGATATTCTTCATTGATGTACTGGTAGCCAAGTATCTCCTCATGGGCTTCAATGGGGAGACCTGCTGCCACTCTGCCGAGAATAGGAATTTTGTATGAGTGGATGATGGCATCAGTATTTGGTATATAGGTGGCAGTGTGGTTGAGAGACTTACTGAAAATTCCCTGCCCATTTAACTTCTCTAAGTTTTCTATTGCTTCAACCATATCACGGTCTTCGATGATGTCACTCTTCTTTATATTGAAATGGTCGGCTATTTTCTGGATTGCCCCCATACGAGGTGTTTTTACATCGTTTTCCCAAGAAGAGACAGCCTTATCCGTAACACCAGCTATGCGTGCCAAGTCTTGCTGCGACATATCGTGTAACAAACGTAGTTTCTTTATATTAGCTCCAATAGACATAAAAACCACCTTCCTAAAACGTTACTTATAGAATACACCAAAAGGCGAAAAAAATCTACATTTTATTATTGACAGTATACTAAAAGTGTAGTATACTGTAAGTGTAGTAAACTTAAAGAGGAGGTGAAAGACAATGACTATAAGCCTGAGACAAGCAAGGCGGATGATGGATAAGAGCCAGAACGAGCTTGCAGATATGTTGCATGTTCATGTTCAGACGTACAGAAAACTTGAAGAGAATCCCGACTTAGTTACTATTGAGCAGGCAAAAAAAATCTCTAAATATTTAGGGATTTCTCATAATGAAATTTTTTTTGCAAATTGACTCTTCTTTAAGTTTAGTCTGTAACTAAAAAAAGGGGGGCGGTAGTGTGAACCATCAACCGGCAGAGCTAAAAGAAGCCGTTGCCAATCTTAATAAAGCTGTAGATGGGCTTCGCGAAAACTACGACCCATGGCAAGTGGATAAAGTGGCTGATGCAATGGAAAAATACTTCGGTGTGGTAAATAAGTATGAACCGCGTACAGCGATTGCTATGGTTGAATCCGTTTGCCTTGGGGCTTGGTTATGTGGCTGTAAACGTAATGGAGAAATCGCCAACAGATTCATGGCGATTAGGAACCGATATGCAAAGCAGTTGGAGTCTGTGAAGGGTAAGGAGGTGTGGGAGTGAACGAACTGATTACAGTTAGAAGCAACGAGGCTTTTACAAATAGCATGGTTATCGCTGATGGTACTGGCAATAAACACAATTCGGTAGCAAGGCTTATCAAACGGCATAAAGATGTTTTGGAAAGATGGGGGCGCGTTGAGTTTTTGGATTTGAAATCCAAAAACCCCAAGGGCGGGCGACCTGTAAAATTTGCCTATCTGAATGAACAACAGGCTATCTTTTTAGTCACCTTGCTAGACAACAATGAAATAGTGGTTCAGTTCAAAGCTGAATTGGTTGATGAATTTTGCAAGATGCGTAAGTTGCTCACTGAAAGACAGACAAGCGCATGGATTGAGAGCCGTAAGGCTGGCAAGCTGACACGCCGGACCGAAACCGATGTTATCAAAGACTTGATAGCATACGCCAAAGCACAGGGTAGTCAACACGCCGATATGCTTTATCAGACCTATTCTAAGTTAGCTAACAAGATGGCAGGCATAAGCAAGCGCGACCTTGCGAATAATCAAACAGCTAAACGTACTTGATGAAGTTGAAAGCATGATACTCCACGTTATTAAGCTAGGCATGGCGCAGGGCAAGCATTACAAAGAAATTTATCAGGATTGCAAACGCCGTCTTACGTGGTGGCAGGATTGCACATTTAGGTTGGATATAAAGGAGGTATAAAAAATGATTATTCATCAGATTAAGTTCAGCCTTATCAATGCGGCAGATAAACCGGATGAAGAAAAGGCTTACGAGTGTGAGCAGTTTCAAAGTGCGCTTATGAACAACATTGAAAAACAGAAGCTACCTATCACATCGGCGCGACTGGACGATGTTGAGATAACTGGCGGATATGATTCCACAGTTAAGTCTGTAGCAGTTTCTTTTGATGCTGACACCCAGACCGGGAAGTTGGTTGTTGAATTCTCGGATGGTACAGCGGGGGTAGTTGGTTTTGATGATTTGGACGTTGTCGTGACTTACATTAATGGGGAGACATTATTTGTCGAGATAGCCCCAGCAATGCCGTTCGTGTGAGGTGATTTTCATGGCAAAAGAAAATCCGTGGGTGCGAGTTAAGGAAGTGCAGAGTTATTTCGAGTGCTGCCGCGCTGAAGCCTACAAAATTATTAAGAAACTTAATAACGAACTCGAAGCTAAAGGGTACCTCACTTACCCCGGCAGGGTGAGTCGGCGGTATTTCAACGAAAGATATTACTCTATCTAAATCGTACATCTGTAAGGGGGCGTGGGTAATGATTGACGATGACCTTTTCACAGACAGTAATAAAGTGCAAAAAATTACGCCATATCGCAAATTGCGACTATTACGAGGATGGACACTAGAGCAGGCAGCGGAACATTTTACAGTTAGTCGCCGGACGCTGATTGATGTTGAACTTGGCAGGAAAGACGCACCGAAGTGGTTAGTCAGGACAATGGACAAAGTCTACGGATGTAACGGTGAACTGATTGACTACTGGCTGCCACGGTTCAGCGTAGCACCGATAAAGGAGGAATTGCCATGGATGCAGACTTTATTCTTAGCGATAAGACGATGTATGACGAGCGCAGCTACCGCGAAACTGAAGAAGCTGAAGAAGATATGGACGAGGGTACGGATGATTACATCCCACCTTGGGAAATGCAGTGGTGAGAAATGACAGTAACGGAGCGCAGAGCCGCAGAGGTTAAGCGGCAAAAAAAGCGCAATAAAAAAGACCTGCTCAAAGTGGCAGGTTACATAGTGATATTGGTTTTATGGGCATTGTGCCTAGCTGGCTTTGTTAATGCGTTGTGAGGGGGCTTTTTAGTGTTTCGTTATTTCTTTCCGTGGGTTTACTGGTTGCTGGGGTTGATTATCGTAGGGGTGATTATCTTATGCAAATGAAAAAGCCGCAAGCATGGGGGTGCTTACGGCTACGAAAAAGGAAATGTCTAGTTTATCCCTAAGTCGCTTTTAGTATAGCACAGTTTGGAGGTGCTTTGCAATGAAGAAAGAAGTATTTAAGCCGCCTTATGATTTGGAGAAATTTCCAACGGCCGTACAAAATATTATTACGAAAGAGTCTGATTACTGGCCAGCAGTAGGGATTATTCGCAACTATGATGCAGACAATGTGGAATTGTGGCCAATAGATTGGTGGCAGATAATCTTTAGCCGTGGCATCGGAACCGGCATAAAGATATATGATTTGTGGTTTCACGGCAAAAGCGAAGTGCCGGACATTAATCACGTGGCTGTGGTAGATATTGAGTCCGTTAAGATTGTGCGGGAGGTTGCATAATGAACATCAAAAATTATTGCCATCAGATAATGACTGCGGCTGAAATTGAGAATCGCGAATCGTGGCTCAAAGTTCGTAGTCAAAGTATTGGCGGCAGTGATGCTGCTGCAATTTTGGGCATGAACCCGTGGAAGTCGGCATACACTCTTTGGCTGGAAAAAACCGGCCAAACTTCACAGGAAGATATTTCAGACAATGAGTATGTTCATTTCGGAAATGTTTTGGAAAAAGTTGTAGCTGATGAATTTTGCCGCAGGGAAAATAAAAAAGTCCGCAAGTGTGGTCTGTTCCGCAGTAACAGATACCCATTTATGACAGCATCTTTTGACCGGCTCCTTGTCGGCGAGGATGCAGGGCTTGAGTGCAAGACTTCCAACGCCTTCAAGCAGAGTGAATGGGATGAAGGGGAAATCCCACCGTCCTATTATGTGCAGTGCCAGCATTACATGATGGTAAGCGGGCTTCCCCGTTGGTATATCGCTTGCCTTATCGGTGGTAATCACTTTGTTTCGTGGATAGTAGAACGAAATGAAGAAGACATTATCGCATTGGAACAGGCAGAAGTTGATTTTTGGGACAAGGTACAACGCCATATAATGCCAAGGGTTGACGGCTCAGACAGCTCTGCAAGCTCTCTTCAAAAGATATATAAAGGCGGTAATGTCGAACCAGTTACTCTCCCGATGGAAAGCATAGAGTTATTGAAACGATTTGATGAATTGAAAGCAATGAAAGCAGATATTGAGACACAGGTCAAGGATGTTCAAAACAAGCTATGTGCTATGTTGGGAGATAACGAAATCGGCATTATCTGCGAAGGGGAGGAAAACGAGCGTATAATCACATGGAAAACTGTTAGCGGCAGAACGACAATCGACACTAAAAGACTAAAGAAAGACCTGCCGGATGTGTTTGAAAAATACAGTAAAAAATCTGCCAATAGTCGCAGATTTAGCGCGTAATTAGGAGGTTAATAAAATGGCAAATGGAACAGTTAAAGGCGGCATGATTAAGCAGGCACAAAATGACAAAATGGCGACTACAAAAGACGGCGTAAAAAGTATTAAGCAGCTTGTCTTTCAGATGAAACCGCAGATTGAAAAAGCACTTCCGTCGGTGCTGACAGGAGAGCGTTTTTCCCGGATGGTTTTGACGGCTATGAGTACCAATCCACAGCTTACTGAATGCACACCTAATTCATTCTTAGGTGCTATGATGCAAGCGGCGCAGTTGGGTGTAGAGCCAAACACGCCATTAGGTCAGGCTTATCTCATTCCGTACCGCAATCACGGCCAGCTTGAATGCCAATTTCAGCTGGGTTACAAGGGCATGATTGACCTTGCTTACCGCAGCGGCGAAATCATCAGTATATCTGCTCACGAAGTTTGTGAGAATGATGATTTTGAATACGAATTGGGTTTGGATGAAAAGCTACGGCACAAGCCAGCACTCAAAGATAGAGGCGCAGTAATACTCTATTATGCAGTATTCCGCACCAAAGCAGGCGGCAAAGGGTTTGCAGTAATGAGTGTAGACGATATTAAGAACCACGCTAAGAAGTACAGTAGGTCGGCAAACTCTAGTTTTAGTCCGTGGTCAACGAATTTTGATGCTATGGCAAAGAAAACCGTAATCAAACAGGTGCTTAAATATGCGCCTATAAAAACAGAGTTTGTTCGTGCAATAGCAAGTGATGAAACAATCAAAACCAACATTTCTGAAAATATGACGGATGAGCCGGATGAAACACTTATCACCGTGGATGCAGAAGAAATTCCGGCTGATGTACCGCCTGCCAATGTTGACCCTGAAACAGGGGAGATTAAAGAGCAAAACGAAGGCGATAATGAACAGACGAGTTTGATGTAATGGTTAAGCAATTAGATCTTCGTCTATTGTCTCCTGCCACTCGTGAAGAAATATTCCGGGTGGCAGGGATAACAGACAAAGATAGAGAGTGGCTACGAGCGCGTAGCAGCCCCGTGGTGCTATGCGAATTTGCAGACAGGTATAAGGTATCAAGGCTTCAACAAAAGAAGGCTCACGCCATTCTGAACAGCATTTGCGTATGGTCTGGATATACACCGTTAGAAATTGAAAAGACCATGACAAAGCAGATGTTTTTAGATTCGCAAGCACCGACTATTGCAAGTGATTTTTCACTCGCTGATTGTTCGATGGAAATCGCCAGATTGTATATTACTTGGCTGATTGACTTCTGTCTTATGCAAGACATCCCATGTGGTGAACCGATGTGGAAATTGGCAGAGGATATTCCCAAGTATGTCTATATGGCGGCAGTGCATAAGCGGTGCGCAGTATGTGGGAAGAAAGCAGACTTGCATCATGCCCAGGGCGGCACGATTGGTATGGGCGGTAACAGAAATAAGGTCAATCACATTGGCAGGCCATGCTTGCCGTTATGCAGGCATCATCATACGGAGCTGCATAAAATCGGAGAAAAGAGTTTTTTGGAAAGATATTTGCTAGAGCCGGTAAAGGTGGATGAACGCATAGCAGATACGTACAACCTGCATAGAGCAAAGGAGTGGGGATAATGTGGATTATGGCAAGGCATAAAGACGATATTCATCCTTCGCTAATAAATCTAGATATGATAAGTAGATTTGATGTGGATGATGATAATTGTTTGATAGCAACAATGAAAGATAATGAATTGTATGTAATATCAGATGCAGCAGAAGGTAGAAATATTCATGGTGATTCGTCAGAAATTGACACGCTAAAAACAGCAATCAGAGAAAAGTGGCCTGTCTTTCATGGCAGAGTGTCGTTTTAATTAGAATGAGTGGTAATTATGGAAAAATATTCTTGGGACTACATCGAGCAGATGAACGGATTGCTGGATTCGAAGCTTGAAGGATTGACCCCATCGGAGTTGTATCTGTACATGAAATTGTTTCAGATAAATAACAACAAACATCGGGTTGAGTGGTTCGAGCTGAAAAATCGGATGCTTTCAGCTTTCATCGACAAAGATGAGAAGTCCATGATACGTCTTCGTAATTCACTCCAACAAAAAGGTCTTATTGAGTTCAAAGCAGGTAGAAAAGGGCAGCCTTCAGAATACAAGTTAGTTTTACTATATGACAAAAAGGCTGGCAAAAATGCCAGTACAAATGCCAGTACAAGTGCCAGTACAAGTGCCAGTACAAGTGCCAGTACAAGTGCCAGTACATGTGCCAGTGAAAAAGTCTCGGAAGGCCAGTGTTTATGCGGCTTCCCAGACCCCTTAAAAGGAAAAGGAAAAGGAAAAGGAAAAGATAATATACCCCCTATATCCCCCAAGGTGGAGGAGCGTATTCCTTATGCTCAAATTGTGGAAATGTATCACAGATTATGCCCAAGTCTGCCGAAAGTGCAAAAGTTATCTGCCGCAAGGGAGAAAGCTATCAAGGCACGATGGAACGAATGGGATAAGAGGCTTGACCAGTTTAAGGCGTGCTTCTCAAAGGTGGAGGGTAGTGACTTTCTTTCTGGGCGTAATGGCAAATGGTCGGGGTGTAACTTTGATTGGATTATGAAGCAGGGAAACTTCACGAAGATTCTTGAAGGGACTTACGAAAACAAGAGTAATTCTGCCACTCCTGCAAAGCAGGATAGTGGGATAGATTGGAGTAAATACGATGGCTAGTTTTATCGAAATGGTGCTTAATGACCCGCGACTTTCGCAGGAACAAAAAGACAGGTGGGTAGCTTTTCAAAAAAAGAAAGATGAAGCCGTGGCAGCACTTCAAGAGAACTGTGAAATTCTTGGCATAGAGTACACAGAGGAACTGGAAGAAGATGCCTTTAACATCGCAGAAGCGGCAAAACAAAAAAAGATTTGTGATAATTGCCAGTTTGATATTGCTACGGTCAAGGATTGTAAACAGGCTGGATGTCTTAAAGAATATTTGCGCTGCGAAAAATACGAGCGTTACTGCGAAATGGAATATAAGCGGCGGTGCATCGAAAAGCTGTTAGGGCAAAGCGGACTAGGTAAACGGTTTGCGCAACGTAGGTTTGAAACGTTCCAAGTCACGGCTGAAACAAAACATGCTTTTGATGCTTGCGTAAGGTTTTGCGATACCTTCAACGAGAACTCTAAAGGGATTCGCCTTGTGGGAAATTATGGGTGTGGTAAAACGCATCTTACGGCGGCTATCATTCACAGACTGGCAGAACGAGGGATAGGCGGTATCTTTGTGGTAGTGCTTGAACTTTTAAGAGCAATTCGCCGGGGATTTAATCAGGTTAACGAGGACTCTGACAGACTGGTGAAACTGACGGAGGAAGCACCTCTTTTAGTTCTTGATGACCTTGGAGCAGAGAAGCCTAGCGACTGGGTACGGGAGCAGCTTTATGTGATTATCAATCGGCGTTATGAGAATATGCTGCCGACTATCATCACAACAAACTGTTCGATGCAGGAACTTGTTGACAGGATAGGCCAGCGGACGGTGAGCAGAATTATCGAAATGACAACGCCGTATAAGATTACGGCTAGTGATTACAGATTGAGGGAGCAGGCATGAAACAGGTAAGAATGACACGGCGCATTATCCAGCGTTCACAGCATAGAGTGAATTACATCATTGCTGACGAGCTTGTGAAGAAGAAAGTAGGTGGTGCCAATGCCTAAAACATTAACACTTGGTTCATTGTTTGATGGCATAGGTTAGGCGGCTGGCCTTTAGCCGCTATCCATGCAGGCGTAACTCCTGTGTGGGCAAGTGAACTTGACGATTTCCCTGCTACGGTAACAGCACATCATTTTCCCGATATGGTGCAGTTAGGGGATATTACAAAGATAAACGTAGACGAATTGACACCGGTTGACATTATTTGCGCAGGTTCTCCCTGTCAAGATTTGTCGGTCGCAGGTAAACGGGAGGGGCTTGCAGGTGAACGCAGCGGATTATTTAGAACGGCAATTGAACTTGTTCACGGACTACGAAAACGGACAGGTTCGCCACGATACTTCGTATGGGAGAACGTGCCCGGAGCATTCAGCAGCAACAAAGGGTTGGATTTTAGAGCCGTGCTCGAAGAAGTCAGCCAGACCAGCATTCCAATGCCTACAAATAACAAGTGGGCAGAAGCCGGAATGGTTGAATGGGCAGGCGGTTCGTTGGCGTGGAGAGTTCTTGATGCGCAATATTGGGGAGTCCCCCAGCGCAGAAAAAGAATCTTTCTTGTCGCAGATTTTGGAGGACAATCCGCCGGAGAAATATTATTTGAGCCAAAAGGCCTGTCTGGGGATTCTGCGGAGAGCGAAGGAGAGGGGCAAGAAACTGCCGGAAATGCTGGAACAAGCGTTGATAGCGCAAGCGGAACTTTAACGCCGTGGGATGTGCAGTCGAACAGAATACAGTCTATATACGGTACAGCGGCGGCGTTATATGGCGGTGCAGGACAGGGAACGCATAACGGAGCTGTATTTGATACTCGTGCTGGAAAGGGCATTGATAGCGCAAGCGGATTTAAGTACCGTCAAGGAGCAAAAGCAGGGAATATAGGTTATCAAAATGGTAAAGCACCAACGTTGGAACTATCACAGAATTGTGCAGTTTACGACATGACACACGCAGACGAAGTTATGCGACCTGTCACGGGTGATAAGTCAAACTGCTTAAACAGTAGGATGGGTACTGGTGGGAACCAAGTACCAGTAGTGCATAGCTATTGCATAGCCGGAAATACCATAGACCGTAAACCTCAAAACGGTGGTAACGGAAATGGCAATCAAGCGGAATTAGCATACACGCTAAACACGGTTGACAGGCACGCCGTAGCGTACAGCATGGGGCATGATGAACGGTCAGCACAATTCACGCCGAACAAAACGGACCCGCTAACCGCAAGCGATTATAAGCAGCCGCCGATTGTTGGGGCGTTATGCGCACGAGACTATAAAGGCGTGGGTAATCAGTTTGTGGACGAGGGGAAAATAGTTGTCGGTAGCCTATGTGCCCATGATGGCAGGGGCTTCAACGGGCAGGACGTGCAACAAAACAAAATCGTATATCCTGCTGGCAAAGTTCGCAGATTAACCCCAACGGAATGTGAGCGTTTGCAGGGATTACCGGACGGCTATACAGATATTGAGTTCAACGGCAAGCCCACGCCAGATAGTCGCAGATATAAGGCACTAGGCAATGGCATGGCGCAGCCCTGCGCTGACTACGTTATAAAACGGATTGTAGATACTTATATAGGCAACGCATAACAAGCACGTTCTAGGGGTAATGAGCACGAGCACAAATGGATTTTAGGAGGTTGACAATGGGCAGTTTTGCAAGAGCGAGAGCGCGGAAGGAGAAAAAAGCCGCAAGGGTTGGCAACGAGCGCGGCGTTAAGCAGGCGGTAAGAGTGCAGCGCAGTATGAAAAATGCGTATGTCTACCAGTTGCGCTATGATACGGCAGTCAGGAAAGAGGCACTAAGCAATCTGTCAGCGGTATTCATGTATGCAATGCACGAGAAATACGGATTCGGCGCAGGGTACCTGGAACGACTAAGAAACAAAATGCAGTCGGTCTTTGATTCAATCGTTGCCGGAAATGTAAGCGTTGAAGAAATCGCGCAGTATCTCCATGATGATTTAAAGCTGGATTGCGGCGTTGATACGCAAGACCCAAAAGCAGACCATCATAGACAGATTGAATTTAAGGCAGTGAAGGAAATGTCGGCGGCGTTTTTAATGGCGTTACTTGACGAATTTGGTTTCAAGGCTAAACGATTAGGTGATTCGTATATGCACTGTGCAGATTTGAGCGATAGACTGAACCGCAACGAAATAACTTATCCGAAGATAAGGGCAGAAATTGAAGAAGTTTTCAAACGGAAAAAGATTGCTTCACCGCAGGGAAATTTTCAAGCGATAACAAGAACAAGGAAAGCGGGTTGATTATGATTAAAATTAAAGCTATGTTTCAAGAAAAAAGTGACGCTTTAAGGCTGATTGAACAGGCACAAAAAGCGGAAAAACAACACCTCGATTATTTTCAAGATGGCTATGCAGAAGGGTATAGTGATGGCTGGGATAAAGCACTGGAAAACGTGCAGGTTATCTTAAAATGCTACAGCATTGGCGGCTGCAAAGAGTTGAAGCCCGCGACAAAGTTTGTAAAGCAGTTGTCACTTACAGAGCAAATAGCGAAAATTCACAGTGAGTATCTGGAAGTTATGAGCGCGGTTATTCACAACGAGGGCAAAATGCGGATAGCGGAGGAATTAGCGGATATTCAAGAGGCGTGCGAAACAGCAATGGCAATTCTTGGGCTTGATGATGCGGAACGGCAAATGGTGCGTAAGCGTGTTATAAGCAAAAACGAAAGCCGGGGGTATTATGGGGGCGTTAACAATGGTCAGAGAGAAACGAACACGCAAGACAGGCTATAACAAGCCCAGAAAACTCAAAGAGCAGATTCGCAAATGTCATGAAGTATCTTGTGAAATGATAGAGCGCGAGAAGAAAAAGCCGAATATCAATATTCCAAAGCCAAAGAAAAAGACGCGCTGGTGTGGCGGTTCCTGCAAATTGTGCGGGGAACACATGGACTGCATAACGCATTTACACGCAGAAAGCCACGGTTATAAGTCGGCAGAAGATTTAATAGTAGCAGGGCAGATAGTATTTGATTGAGGTGAGCGAAAATGAGTTGGCGAAGCGTACTAAACAGGTTAGCAAATAAATATGATATTAGTGATGAGGATTATGCCAAATTGGAAGATGCAATAGAAAGCGAGATAGAGAGCGCATATGATAATGGATATGAACACATGGATACTGATGATGATTGAGGTGAACTAAAATGACTAAGCAAGAATTAGCACATATAGCAAGGCTTATGTATGATTTGCAGGAGTATTGCGGCTATAGGTGGGACGAATCAGAAGAATATCCGTTGCCAGATGGGACTATTGATAATCTTTTGGAAATCCAAAAAATAGCAATAGACATGAGTGAGCCAGACGAAAAAGGTATGCACTACGCAATGATGGCGGCATTGATTGAACTGAAAGAGCGTAGGGAGCATGACGCAGAAAGATTAAATGGTAGAGAGGAATTTATGAACATTGTTTACAATGAATTAAATAATGATGTAGACAATAATCGAGCAAATAGAATTATAGATGCGGCAGACGAGTATGCAGGGGTATGAACGATTGGAGTGTGATTCAGATGGCAGATGATAGACTTGAAGTAACTCATTTGATTGGCAAGAAATTGGACAAACCAATCATGGTAACGTTGAGTTCAAAAACAGAGAATAAAATGGAGCAGGTCGCGGAGTTGTTCGGAAAGAAGCTGGGTGAACGATTTACTGTAGAACGCGACCACGTTAGATTTGATTGTCGCTTCATGAAACGTGGCTTTGAGACGTTTGGCGTTTATGAAAATCCGTATATGGATTTTGATTGTTTTATTCTAGAGGAATTACTCACAGGCGAGGCGGTGATAGTCAATGATTAAAAGTACTGCTACAAAAATCCGTATAGCCAACAGAAAAGAAGCTAGGCGTTTGTTTAACAGAAGTACAAGTGAAGGTCGCGAAGCATATAGAGAATACTTGAGGGGGCTTGTAATTAATGCTAGACAGAATAAAGTTTCGAGTCCAGCCGATTGAGCAGCTACGAAAGCGGAAGCGGCGAAAGAAGGAAATGCAGGAGCGAGAAGAAGCGTTCAAGCGGTTTGTGGAAAGGGAGAAAGGAAAATGGATGCACAAAAATTAAAAGAAATAATTGATAGCCATGGTAAATGGCTAGAAGGAGATACAGGTGGAGAAAGAGCGAAGCTGCGCGAAGCCGACCTGCGCGAAGCCGACCTGTACGAAGCCGACTTGCGCGGAGCCAACCTGCGCGGAGCCAACCTGTGCGAAGCGAACCTGCGCGGAGCCAACCTGTACGGAGCCAACCTGTACGGAGCCAACCTGTACGGAGCGAACCTGTGCGGAGCCAACCTGTACGAAGCCAACCTGCGCGGAGCCAACCTGCGCGGAGCCAACCTGCGCGGAGCCAACCTGTGCGAAGCAGACCTGCCAGAGCAAATTATTCAAGTTGGCCCGATAGGCAGCCGCCACGATTATACGATATATTGGGCAGAACGCGATATAGTGCAGTGCGGGTGCTGGAATGATTATAAGGGCGGCAGTTTAGAGGAATTTAAGAAGCGCATTGACGAGGTATACCCAGACGGCCAATATCGCGATGAGTATTTAGCAGCTATTGCGATGTTTGAAGCAATGAAGGAGCGAAAGAGTGACAGATGAAGAACTAGAAGCGATTAAGCTGGAAAGATGTCCATCATGCGGGTCGAAAATGACAAGCGTGAGGCGGGGAAGTAACGAGTGGTGGTATGTTGGTTGTGTTGATTGTTGGAATAAAAAACAGTGCCAGCGTGAATATATTGAAGAAGCGGCACTACAGTTTAATTATTATGCGCGGAGGTGCGGGCATGACAATGACAAATGAAAAACTAAATAAAGCAAATAAGAATAAAAAAGACGAGTTCTATACACGTTACAGTGATGTAGAACGAGAACTGAATAACTATAAATTACAAGGTAAAACGATTCTTTGTAATTGTAATGATATGGATGGTGCATTCTATAGATATTTCATAAGGAATTTTGAAAAACTAAATATAAAAAAGATTATATGTACTACTTATGGCAGTGGGGCTGAAAAGATAATATATGACGGTAATGGTACAGTTAAAACAACGGCGTTAAAAAGTGGCGATTTTGAGTCAGAGGAATGTTTAGAATTACTCAAAGAGTCAGATGTGGTTGTTACTAATCCGCCGTTCTCTAAATTTCGTCAGTTTGTTGATTTGCTCATGCGGTACAAAAAGCAATTTGTAATAATCGGTCATCAAAATGCTATTACTTACAGTTCAATCTTTCCACATATAAAAGATAATAAAATAAGATTGGGGTACGGATTTTCAGGAAATGTCGGATTTTTCACTAGCCCGTATGAAGATGTTGCTGTGGCGAGTCAACATAAAGCAGGCTTGATACGAGTGTCAGGGGTGATGTGGTTCACCAATTTTGATACAGATATAAAGCCTAGAATTAACTTAACACATACTTATGTTCCTGCTAAATATCCGCATTACGACAATTACAATGCAATCGAGGTTTCAAAGACAAAAAATATACCGTGTGATTATGATGGCGTGATGGGTGTGCCAATAACATTTATGACAAAGTATAACAAAGCGCAGTTTGAAATAATCGGATGTTCTGAAAGCGAGGGGAACGGCTTATCTAATGGGTTGTGGACTGGTGGTATTAAGCAACCGCTAGTTAATGGGAAAAAATTGTATAAGCGGATATTTATTAGAAGGCGTGGTAAATGATTGAGCATTGGCAAGCGATAGCATCAGGCATTTTGTTTTGCTTGCCCAGGAAGATTAAGAAGATGATAGGCGAATGAAAAAACTGATATTTAAGGCGGCTAACACATTAGCACAAGTTACAATTTGGATAGGCTTTGAACTGCTACGATTGAGCGCAAGGCTGTATGGGGGCGATATTGATGTGAGGTTCAAGCCGTCAAAGGTTGGGGCTGTAGTTACGGTGAGAAGGATGGCAAAATGAAATCATGGCTGAAAGGTAATGTGCGTGTTTTTCGGCAGGGTTACAAAGACGGCAGGGAACTGGCAAGAAAAATGCACAGTATGGGGCTTAAAAATAGACCGAGAAGCAGGATGATTCGCAGGGCTGAAAAGCTATGCAAGGAGGGCTGACAAGGACTAACTCGTTTAATTGAGTTAAAACGAGTTGAGTTAAAAAGTTAATTCGATAGGAGCGAGTTAAAATGACCGAAGAAGAAATACAGAAAAAGCATGAAGAAAGACGGATTGCATGGGAAAAAGAATGTGCTAAACTAGCCAAAACGGAACTATGGGACGTGACTGTTAGGGAGTTCGCTGTTTATGTTGGTGGATTAACTACTCTTGTCGACATATCTGACAGATTGAAATACCATGAAGAACAATGCGAGGAGTGCGGCGGTGATACTGTTATTTCGATTTCCCTGCAAGAGATATATGAACAGGTTAGCAAGTTGCTATCACATGAGTATGAGGGGAAGCGAGTTACGCCGCTAATTACAGTTGTGAGGGCACGCCCTATAAGGACAACAATATACCAGTGTGGCAACCATGAAGAAGGTTGCTGGGAAGAATTGGGAGAGGTTCAAGGTTATGCGTGATGGAGGGCAAAGATGGCGAACAAGTTCCATGCAAAGAAAATAGAGGTTGACGGGCATGTGTTCCCGTCCAAGCGCGAGAGTGAGTATTATCTACTCTACAAAGATATGTTAAAGCGCGGCGAGATTGTCAAATTAGAGCTACAGCCTAGATTTACACTAATCCCTGCATACACGAACAACGCAGGTAAGAAGGTTCGTCCTTGCCACTATACCGCAGATTTTCTCCTCCATTTTCCCGACGGCAGGAAAAAGGTCGTAGAGGTCAAGGGCTTTCGCACACGCGATTATATGCTGCGGCGCAAGCTGTTTGAATGGCAATACAGAGAATACGCGTTTGAGGAGGTGCGCTGATGAAATACAAAGTCGGCGATTGGGTGATTTTCAAAGAGCCGTTGATGGGGATGGAAAGCAATGGCGGATTCATTCTGAAAGAAGTTTTTGGCAAAGATGTAGTAAGAAGAATAATCTCCATAGATAAAAAATTTTATTTTATAGATAATTATGGAGGAAATATAGTTAGAGTAAAGTACAAGGATTTAGAAGGGGTGACGAATATTTTTAGAGCATCAAGCATAACAAAGCGGGAAAAGCACAATATTCTCAATGGGCTGACTAAGACAGATGGTAGCGAAGGAGAGACCAATGAAATTAGAGACCAATGAAATTACTAACAACGGCAACACGATTCGTCCCGGATATTACGAAAGGTCAGCTATGCAGCCGCTTGAAGTTATGCAAAGGATAATGACCGCTGAGCAATTCAAGGGCTTTCTTCTTGGGAATTGCATCAAGTATCGCATGAGGTGTGAAAACAAAGGCCAGCGTGATTCCGATATGTACAAAGCAAGGCAGTATGCGTATTGGTTAGAGATGACCAAGGAAGGGCGAGTTATCAATCCTTCTAAAGATAAAGTGCCGTTTGATTATAAGTTTAGGGTGGTGTAAGTGATGGCTAGAAGGATAAGGCGAAAGAGGTAGAGGATTTGCAGAAGGCAGTACGCTGTATTGAGAGAGCTATTGAGTTGAGGTGTAACAATGGCAAAAGATGAAACGCGACGGAAAAAATCATATAAGTTTGTTAAAAAGATTTTTGCCAATGAGCAGCTGATTAAGTTAGCTGTGGTTGAGGCAAAGACTGCTGAACGCAGGAAAATGTGCGGAGGTGGTGGCGGTAATTCGTATCGGTCAGATATCACGGCAGGAAAAACAATAAGGATATTAACACCGGTTCCCATTGTGCGTATCGATGATTGGCAGTTGCGCCGTCCGGAAGCTTGGTTAAAGGTTATTGCTTTGACATACGCGAATACACGGGAGCTAGAGCGGAATGTAATGCGTAAGTATTATAGCGGCTTCAAAATTTCGGAGCTGGCGAACGAGGCAAATCCGAACTATTGCGGTTATGCAGAGTCCACGTTATTTGCAATACTTGACAGGTTCCAGTCTTTAGCTGTTGAGATAGCTTGCCAGTTTGGACTTATACGAGTCGTTGATGTAGCATAAAAAATAGCCCCGGCGATTGGCGCCGGGGCTTTGGTGCGCTTAGCTTATTCCGTTTGGGGTGGTTCTTGCCCTGCCTTTTCATAGCAGGCTTGCCGTATGTACTGTGCTAGGGAGAGTTTAGCGGTAGCGGCAAAGGCTTTGATTTGGTCTTTTTCTCCCTTGGGGAGCCGGATTGCTATTTGCTCGTAATTTTTCTCGTTCCAACGGCGGTGCGCGTCTTTCTGAGCTTGAGATAGTGCCATATTGATTACCTCCTGACTAAATTATACTGCTAGTATTACAGGTTTACAAGGGCTTTGTACCCTTTATCTAATATCCAGCCTTTTGGGGACCAGGCTATTTGCTTGCCGCCTATGCGGTGGTGGTAGAGGTATTCGATAGCCATCAGCATATCATCCAGTCGCTTTGTGCTAAGCAGGGTATACTCGTGGTGGCAACCTTCCTCGTGCCATAGTACATAGTCGTCTGTGTAACGGGTGTACTGGCTCACATGGTAGCGGAAGTGGTGGTTAAGTGCATCTAGCATAGCTTTGTAGCGCTTGGGGATTACCACGGGGATACTTATGTCTGACATTAAAACCAGTGCTTTCATGTTGTGCCTCCTTATGCAACATATTTCCGCATATCGTTGTAGAAGTCCTGCTCAAACAAATCCGGGCGGTACTTTTTGACGATGCTGTAGTGGTTCAGGCGGGTGGGGTCGAGCTTCAGAATTTCGCAGAGTAGCGCGATTCTGATTTTATAGTCGGCAGCCGCCTCTTTGTTAGTGTATCTGTTTTTCAGATAACTGTCACAGCACATTGCCAGAAAGTTGTAGCAACGGGCTTTTGTGGTTTCTCTAGTCATTTTTATTGCCTCCTTTTGTAACCTGCCATCATCAGTACAGGGCGGTTATCCCCTGTAGACCACCCCGGAGAGGGCGGTTTCGGCTATTCTAGTATTTTAGTATGATGGTTTTTCCTTCCCATGGGATTGTTTTTAGGGATACTTCATAGTCTTTACAGTTGGTACAATCAACGTGTTTATTGCGGCAGATATTTTCCCAAAAACAGTTTTTGCGGCAAGGTATATCCCATTTGCTTGAAACGCTACTATATTCGATGTCGTGATATAAATCTTTGTTCATAGTTTTATCCCTCCTGTGGTTCTAACATTCAAATCTATATCCCTGCCAGTCTTCCACAATCATGATGAATCTGGCAATGGCTTTATTTATGTCGGATTCGGTGAAGTTGTCATAGACGAATTTTTTTATGGTTATGCGGTATTTGTCTTTATAGGGTACTTTGTAAAGCGTAAACTCTTTTAGCTGGGCTATTCGGATGTTGCTCATTTTTATAACCTCCTTACAGGTTCCGCAGTTCGTCTTTGAAGTGCTGGATAAGTGTGTTCATTCTTTGTTCTTTGTCCCCTTCATCGTCAATTACGATATTGTATGCTTCAGTGTTATACTTATCGCATAGCGGGAAGGGAATGAATTTTCCATGTGGTGCAACGCCAACGGAGAGGATAATGTCATCTCCTAAATCGAAATAGTCGCAATACCAGCCATACTTACCTTCCGTAAATGCGAATGGGCTTTTGTATCGTAGCAGGTATGACATATTCGGCGTGACTTTGTAGGGATGCCAGCATTCGGCTTTCTTACGGCTTACCTTTACTTTATCCATGGTGAACCTCCTTATTTAGTTGTCCTTGCTTTTCGCCACCTTTGGTGGTTTATGGAGTCTAGCAAGTTACCCTGCTAGGCTCTTAAACTATCAAAGATTTAGTGGATGCAACCTTTTTCTTTAAGGGAGCAGTATCTATTGCCAATGATTACGTGGTCAAGTACGGGGATATCCATTACCTTGCCTGCCTTAACAAGTCTGTCAGTAACAGCGATGTCTTCACGGCTAGGAGCTGGGTCGCCGCTAGGATGGTTATGGGATACGATTATAGCGGCGGCGTGTGCTTTGCAGGCGGCTTCAAATACTTCCCTTGGGTGTACTATGCTTGCGCTTAGGGAACCAGTGCTAATGATTTGGTGCCCGATAATGTGATTTTTGGTATTCAGGAACATTACTACAAAGTGTTCTTTCGTTTCGTATTTCAGTAGCGGCATAAAATAGTTTGCTACGTCTTCAGGACCATGGATAACCTTTATGCTTTTGGACTGTTTTTGACCTACCTGCCGGATAAGCTCTGCAAGTGCCTTAAATTTAACCATTTGTAGCTTGGTTAATTTCTTGCTGGGGAGTTCGCCGTAAGTGGCAATCTCCATCGTTTCCCGTACCTGTAAGCCTTCATCTATGGCGAGTACACTTTCCTGTGCCTCTTTGAATACTTCGGGGTCAATATCGGTTAAAACGCTAATGAGTTCTTCGGTGGTGAGAAGTCGCGGGCTGTGGCTCAGTCGTTCCATAACTTCCGGATTTTTCAATGCTCTCATGATTCGCACGTCCTTTCTATTCGGTTGTTAGCTTGCCATCATCAGATAACAGGTTGCTATCCTGCTATGACAGCCCCGAAGGGCTGTTTCGGCTTAGTTGTTAGGTACACGGCGTTTTTTGATTCTGTAGGGGCGTGGGTCATTTTCGCGGTAACATTTGATTTGTTCTTTCGCATCTTTCCAGTTTTCAGCGGTTAAGATGTATTCCCATGAACCGGATTCGCGATAATAGCCTTCCAGTTCGTATTCATCGTGGGTTTTTCTTACGTATGCCATTTTGACTACCTCCCTTACTGAACCTTAAAAGTAACTTCATGACCGGGATTCTCTTTGATGAGGATTTTCTTCATTTCAGCTACCATCACATTACGGTCAAGTGCTGCCTGTACAACGTCAACCAGTTTCTTGCCATCGAGGTATGCCCAAATTGTTTTTTTCTTCATTTTCGTCTCCTCCTTATACTGCTAGTAGTACAATTAAGGGTATACTAATCTGTAGGATAGACCTGTTAGGTGCCAGCAGCAGGAGTTGTGCTATCTTGGACTGCTCCTACCGGGTGTTGTTCTGTTGTCTGTCCTTTATCTTGACTCTATTGTACTGCTAGTAGTACAAGATGTCAAGAGGGATTTTGAAATTTTTTTAAATTTTTTTCTGAGAGCGCGTAACTCCAATAGTAACAAGGGCTGAAAGGGTGCTATACTATTATCATAGGGAACGAAGGGGAAGGAAATTCCGAATGGTTCCCCGTATCATAGACCTCCTAGTTGGTAAGTTCTTGCTTAAATGGGTTCGGATTCCCCGGAAGTGGCACCTGTCGAAATAGATAGGTGCTTTTTTCGTGGGAAGAATGAGAGAGCACAAAGCGTGTAGCGCATGAGCCAATAGGAGGATGAACCAAACAGGCATGGAGGTGCATGAAGCAATGGTAGAAGATTGCATCGTAAGAGAGTATAAGCTCTATGGCAAAGAAGTTGAGCAAATCGGCAAAGACATGAGAGAACTTCTCAATGATGGATATAAGACGACGCTGCATTATTCCGTAGACAGCGTCGGGCATGTGCTCTTAGAAGCCGTCAAAGAGAAGGAAGCAGAGAAACCTAAGACAACAAAGAACAAAACCACCAAGAAGGAAGCAGAATAAAGCATGATGTCACCTTCTAAGTGGTATACAGGTGGAAAGAAGGTGATTGTGTGGCTAGAAAAGGTGAAATGACCCCTCAACAAAAGGCTTTTGCAGACGAATATATATCTAATGGCTATAATGTGTACCAAGCTGCAAAATCAGCCGGATATAGTGACTCTTATTCGCGTGTGAGAGCTTACGAGCTGTTAGAAAACGTTAGAGTCAAGGCTTATATAGACAAGCTGATGAAGCCGATTATAGCCGCCAGGACGCTGAAAGTCGATGAAGCTGTGGCAATGATTAGCGATATTGCTATGGGTAAAAAGAACAAGGACGGTAAGACTCCTAGCGACAATACGCGGCTAAAGGCGCTGGATATGCTTATGCGTGCTAATGGTCAGTATACGGACAAAGTCGAAGTATCCGGCGATATTGACGTGGCAAGCATCCTGAAGAAAGCGAAAAGCCGTGCTGATACGGCGAAAAAGTCCACTGATTAAGGACATGTCAGAAAAAAGTGCGAAAAAATACGGGGTTTTACTTTACTTGACTAAAGGATTGTACTGTATTTTGTGGACATTGGAGAGATTTCAGTGTTAAACGACAAGCAAAAAGCCGAAGTAGCCGCTTTCTTAGGTCAATATGTGCATGACCCTCTAGGCTTTGTCTATGCAGCGTTTCCATGGGGAGAAGGAGAGCTTGAAGGGAAGCAACCTGACAAGTGGCAAATAGATGTGCTCAAGGATATAGGCAACAATATAGCGGATGTGGAGACGGTAACACGTGAGGCGGTTGGTTCCGGCAATGGTATTGGCAAGTCCTGCATCGTATCATGGATAAACCTTTGGGCAATATCGACACATGCTGATACAAGAGGGATTGTCACTGCCAATACGGAGACTCAGCTACGCACAAAGACGTGGCCAGAGCTTGCCAAGTGGTATCGGCTCTTTATCGGTCGTGACTTGTTTAAGTATACGGCGACTTCCATCTTCAGTACACAGCCCGGACATGATAAAACGTGGCGTATTGACTGTATTCCATGGAGCAAGGAGAATCCTGAAGCGTTTGCAGGCTTGCACAATGCAGGGAACCGCATAGTCCTTATCTTCGATGAAGCGTCAGCCATCTATGATGAGATATGGCGAGTGGCTGAAGGTGCTATGACGGACGCTAACACGGAAATCCTGTGGGCAGCGTTTGGGAATCCTACACGTAATAGTGGCAAGTTCTACGATTGCTTCAATGCGGAGCGTGAGATTTGGACTACGAGACAGATTGACAGCCGCACTGTTGCTATATCCAACAAGAAGCAAATAGCGCAATGGGAAGACATGTATGGAGAGGATAGCGACTTCTTCAAGGTGCATGTACGTGGCATGTTTCCGGCATCCGAAGAAAACCAGCTAATCAGCCGTGAGCTTGTGGATTTGGCTCTTGACAGGCGGTTAGAAGCGCGGGAATACAGGCATGCACCCATCATCTTAGGTGTTGACCCTGCCTGGACGGGCGGAGACACGTTGGCTATCGTCATGCGGCAGGGGCTATACTCCAAAGTCTTAGCAGAAATTCCCCGTAATGATAACGATATGGCGGTAGGTCGCAAGGTGGCACAGTTACAGGATGACCTGTCGGCTAGTGCAGTGTTTATCGATACGGGGTATGGTACGGGCATATACAGCGTAGGTAAGGATATGGGACGTGATAATTGGCGGTTAGTTAATTTCGCGGAGAAGGCCGATAGTAAGGAGTATGCAAACAAACGTGCTGAGATGTGGGGCGAGATGAAGAAGTGGTTGCAAGATGGTGGTGCTCTCAATAACGAGAAGTTGGGAGAGGAGCTGACTAGGCCAGAAGCCTTTATCAACAGACGTGGCAAGTTACAGCTTGAAGCTAAGGACGATATGAAGAAACGCGGTCTTGCGTCACCTAACCTTGCGGATGCGCTGGCACTCACGTTCGCATTTCCTGTGCGTGTGAATAGTAATTTGAGGTACAGGAGAGCGCGGCGTGCAGGAAAATTCAGGAAGGTGGGTACCTTGTAGGGGGGACACCATAGATGCGAGGGTACGAATAGGGGTTCCCTATATACCCCTCACACATAACAGGAGGTGAAAAAGTGGAGGAGGATATTACGCAAGCTCCGCAGTCTGTGGGGCTGAATACTGGCATACAGGAATTTGATAGTGAACGGCAGGTTGAACCGGATGAGGTATCGCTTGATACGCTGTCGAAAGAGGAAAAAGATAAAATCCTCCGAGCGTTCAAGCAGGGCAAAGATGTTGCCAATAACTATTATAAATCTGAGGTAGAGCCTAAAATTATAAAGCGTATGGAACTGTACAAGGCCGACAAGAACCTATACAAGAAAAAGTTCCCTGCGCTGTCTGAATTGAATAACTGGGTGTCGAAGGATATTAAGACTACGGTTGATTGGATTTTGCCGAACCTAATAGAGGTGTTCAATGGTACTGAATCACCTGTAGAGATACAGGGGCAGTCGATTGAGGATGATGATAACGCTAAGTTATTGCAGCAACTTATTGACTACTTTGTGACAAAGAAAAATAACTTCTTCACCTTCTTGTATACCTTTGCCAAGGATGGGCTGGTTACTAACTTTGCCGTGGCCAAGGTGTATTGGAACCGTGAGGAAGAACGGCAGCCTATGCAGGTTATGGCTGATGCACAGACCATGCAGGTGCTTATGTTGGAGCAGGAAGGTGGCCGCATTGAGATACGGGACATAAAACCTGTTGACCCTGCCGGTGATTATCTTCTGGTTGACTTTGATGTTATCCATATTAAGTCCAATACGCCGATATTGGAGAATATGAACCCCTCTGAACTTCGGTTCACGCATGAGGAGAGATGTATTCACGATGCCAAGTTTGTTGCTCACCGCAAAATTGTCCGTGGTGATTATTTGAAGCGCAGGGAACTGGAACATGTTTATCAGAATGTGGATGAAGCGTTGGAGAAAGCCAAGGGGAAACCTTCCTACACATCGCTTGATATAAAGCACGATAAGCGTTTGGAAGATGTCAGCAACAAGCTCTCTGATGGCGATACAGCTTCACAGGAATATGAACTTTATGAGGCTTATCTGAAGGTGGATTACAACAATGACGGGGTGTACGAGAAAATCATCGTTCATGTTGTTGGTGATACGCTCTTGAAGGTACAGAGAAATACCTTTGAGATACCGCCGTTCTTTGTGTTCTCGCCGGAGTACGAACCATATGCAGTGTTCAATGAGGAGGGCTTTGCCGATGCGTGGGAGCAGCTTCAGGACTTGAAGACGGCGTTGGTGCGGCAGATTGTCATAAACACGGCAAAGAACAATCGTGGGCAGAAATTTGTCAATGATACCGTGGTGGATATGGATGCCCTGATGGATGGGGACGAATATGTGCCGGTTCGTGATGGCAATAACCCCGCTGAAGCGATTATGTTCCCACCACCTATACCGACTGACCCTAATGCTATGACGCTTATCCAGTACGTGCAGAACGAATTGGAGAGCCAGTCCGGTTCTACGCGATACAATCAGGGGTTGGATTCTAAGAGCCTTAATATGACCGCTACAGGCATTAGTGCCATCATGGGGGCGGCGGATAAGAAAATCAAACTGATTGCCCGTATCTTAGCGGAAACAGCGTGGATTCCTATTATCAAGTTCCTCATTCTTCTGTGTCAGAAGTTTGTGGATGATGGGCAGGTTATCCGATTACTCAATAAAAACATTGTTGTCCGGCGCGACCAGCTCAATATTGATTACGATTTGGTGGTCAATGTGGGGCAGGGGGCAGGAACGAAGGAAGCAGGAATTCAGTACAAGCTGATGATGATTCAGCAACTCTATCCCGTATTGCAACAGGTGGGTATTGTTACCCCACAGAGTTGGTATTCTATCGTCAAGGATTTGCTGGAAGACCTGGGCATCAGGACTACAACCAAGTATCTCTTAGACCCCAATTCGCCGGAATATCAGCAGTTGCAAGCACAGCAGCAACAGGCGGCGCAGGCCGAACAGCAGAAACAGGATGCGCTCATGCAGGCAACGTTGCAGCTTAAAGAGAAGGACATCAACACTAAGCTGGCTACCAACCTGTCAGCGAAGTGGAATGAACTTCCTATCGATGCCAAGGTGCAGGCTCTGGCGGCTATTGGTATTCAGACTACATCGGATAGCGTGGCTGCTAACGATTCTTTATTGCGTACTTTCCAGTTGGAACAGGCTCGCGCAAGAAGCTGGGGGTATAACCGATGACACAAGAGGAAAAGCTGAAGCTGGAAAAGGAAATTCGGCTAGGGCAGCTGTGTGAGGAATGGATGGAGAAGGTCGGGAAGCCATTCTTTCAAGACGAGAAAGAAAAGATACTTGCCTCTTTGGATAAGGCTATGCCTAACGAATTGCCAACCGTGCAAGCCCGGTATAAGGAGATTCAGAGTCTAGCGGCTCGAATTACCGGCATTATCAACGAAAAGAACCGTGCCACAAGAAAGGTACATGAAAACAGGAGGGATAATAGTGGAGGAAACATTTAAGATAGATTTGCAGCTCTTTGCTGAAGAAGCTGCCGGTGATACCGGCGGTACAGAAAACGTAGATGCAGGTGCACCGGAACCAACTACGGAAACGCAGGGCGAACCTGCCCCACAGCCGACACAGGAAGAAAAACCTGCTCCTGATTTTGCCTTGCGCAAGAATCCGGAAACAGGGCGTATGGAGTTCTTAGAAGGTGACGAAATCCATACGTCCAAGCAGGAAGAATCTGTAGCCGAACAGATACAGACAACATCTAATGCCTACAGTGCTGATGAATTGTTTAGGGATTTTGCCATGGGCAAGGTTGACGAAAGTCGTGTACCGCCTGCTCTTGAAGGTTACTATGCTTCTATCAAAACCCAGCAGGAAAACGCCCAGCTTCGTCAGCAGGCCGCCATGCAGCAGCAAATGGCACAACAGCAGCAGGCACAGCCTGCTGAACCCGTGGATAACAGTGCAAATATGGTCGCTGCCTATCAGCAGATGGAAAAATATGCCAGAGAAAAGGCGTTCCATGACCTTGACATTGAAAGTGAGCAGGCACTTTCTGAATTGCAGTATTCCGATAAGCCGGAGGATAAGCAGAAGTACGCAGTGTTCAACACAGCCGTTCAGCAGAATATGCAGCTTATTGGGCAGGCCGTAGCAGAACAGCAGTCCCGTGCTGTAGCTGAAGAACAGGCCACGCGGCAGGAGTTAGAGATTATTCGTAACGGCGTTATGGAATATCAGAAGACGGAGCCGCATTTTAATGAGATTGACAAACTGATGGGCACTCATTGGCAGAATATGCCATATGAACAGGCACAGAAGGTTATTCCGACACTCAATCGTGCAGTGCAGGTCTTCTCCGGCCAGCCGGGAGCAAGGCTCCTGCCGTCAGACAAAGACGTGCTCAATGAGTATTATCAGGAATGTAAAAAGGTATTCTATGCACAGCAGACGGGGGTAGGCACCACGCCGAAACCTGTAAAACCTACCGCCCCCAACGTGGAACACGCGGGGCAGGCTAGTAACTCGCCAGCCGAAAAGGTGGATTGGAGCGTAATGCGCGGTATGAATCCCCGTCAGCGGCGTGAGTTCTTTATGCAAAATATTTAATAATTTCAGTAGTGCACACTGATTTTATAAAACTGTTTTTCTATTATTTAACGAGGTGAAAAATTATGGCTTCTTTGAAAGAAACTTCTACGTCACAGTCTGTGACCTATGAGGCAGTCGGTCTTAAGGATGACTACTCCGACATCATTACCAACATTGACCCGGAGCACAACTTCTTCCTGTCTGAATTTCCGCAGGGCAAGGATGCAACGCAGTTGCGGTTCAACTGGTTTACGGAAAATCTGAAACCGCCCCGCCAGAATGCACACTTGGAAATGGAAGACTATGTAACGGCAAAGGTCGGCTCTACGGAACGCCGGGAAAATACCTGCCAGTTCTTCCTTACTTCCGGTCGTGTATCCGAAGCACAGCAGAAAACGGCTAAGTGGTATGCTAATGGCGATGAATTCAAGCGTCAGAAACAGCTTGCTTTCGAACAGCACGCGCGTGACCTTGAATACGCATTGACCACCAATAAGGAATCCCGTTTGGAAAGTGGCGGTGTCCCGGCTCTGATGGGCGGTGTTCCCTTCTTCATGCAGGAAGAATCCGTTACTGTTACCTTCAACGCTACGACGGATGTTGTAACCTCTGCTAGTGCACACGGTCTGCTTACGGGCGATTTCGTATACTTCATTGGCGAAAGCGGCGCAACGCTTCCTACGGGCATCAGCGCAGGTGTAGAGTATTACATCCGCAAGTTGTCCGATACGACCTTTGAACTGTACCCATCTATGGAAACGGCTATTACGGCTGACCAGTCGGATGCCACTGCTGCTGACCTTGCTAAGCACATTGCCTTGGGGACGGCAGGTAGCGGTACCATCAATATGTTGAAGAACAACATCATTGACGCTGGCAATGCTGAATACACCGAAGACCAGATTAACGATGTTATGGAAATGTGCTACAAGCGCGGCGGCAACCCGACCCTTGCGGTTATGTCCGGACGCAACAAACGCCGTTTCTCCAAAATCATCACAGGGCAGGCTACGAAACGCCGTGACCAGAAGGATAAGACTGTTACCAATGTTACGGACACTTATATCTCCGACTTTGGTACCATCACGGCCAAGGTTCATCGCCAGTATAGTGATGACCGCATTGATATATTGGATATGTCTTTGTGGGAAATCAAATACTTTGCGCGTCCGCATGAAGTTGCCAACCTGCCGAAAAAAGGTTCCTATGATGAGTTCGTGCTGGCATCCTGCATGGGCTTGCAGGGTACACAGCCGAAAGCATCCGGTTCCATCATCAATATCAAAAGGGCTTAACAGCCGTTATGAATAGGGAAGCCACTCTTTAGGTAAGGGTGGCTTTTTTTATTTCGATTGGAGGATATTATGCTTCTCAATCAGGAGCTTATAGAAGAAGATGGCAAAACGGTCTTGCGCAATACCATAGATGTATCACAGGCTATCGCTAGGGCAAAGGAAGTGTCTGAAACTGGGGCAAGAGGCAAAAACATCGTGCCTTTAGGGTATATCCCACCTGAGTATTGGAACTTTGACCCATGGCTGAAGATGGCCAAGGAAGCGGCTCAGGCCGGAGATAAGCACGAATACCAAAAGTATGTGCTGAAATTCTTTCGGATGCATCCAGAGTTTGCGGTGATTCGTGGGTCAAAATATTGGAGTGGTGCGTAATGATTAAAACCTTGCAAGTGGTTCGATTGTTGCGGCATAGGGAGGGCGATAACGATGAAGTGAAGTTTAGCGACTATGATATTTTGGATTCGCTAAATCAAGTCATACGCTATCTAAGCATATCCCTTGCAAACAGAGGCGACCAATATTTACAACACGTTAAAGATTATGACGAAGAAGAAATTAATGCTGCTACGATAGACGAATATACAGTCTATGGTAGTGATGAGTTTGTCTTTGATGATGAACGTGTGGTTTATGAGGCTGATGAAATCGACAGCCATGCGGATATTGTTTCATTTGAAGATACAGGGGTAAAACTACCGGAAGGCTATACCAGTATTATATCGGTACAGGATTTGGAGCATGAGCGGGATTTGCGGCCTGCAACATCTTTGGCTATGCTGAACAGTCCGTACCATTGTGGATTGTACTTTATCTTTGGAGACCGCATATATGTCAAGAGCAAGAGTTTCAGGCTGAACTATTATGCGCCCATAGACCAGGTAAAAACTATTGATGATGAAATTGATTTGCCTAGTTTGTTTTTAGACACACTGGTGATGCTAACAAGAATGGTGCTCAATAATAATGGACAGGTGGAAACAATGGCAGAGGCCTTTGACCGTGCCATTGACCATGTTTTGCCACGGCGTAGGTACAGCCATTCACGCCAGCGGATGCCATTTTACTGTTAAAGGGGTGAGAGTATGAAGACACGAGAAGCCGTGAATCGTATGCGTTCAGCGACACATGATATTAACGAGGAGTATAACGATGTTGAGTGCGTATGGTTCCTTAATACGGCAATTCATACAATCTCTGCCCAGCTTATAGCGGCAAATTCCCCGTTCATGGCAAGAGAAGATGTATTCCGTGATGGTGATACTTTCCCTAATGACTATTATCGTACAGCAGGCGGCTATCCTGTAAAAGTGACCGGACATAAGTTGAAATTTTTGACGGATGCAGAAGAACTAACGATAAGGTATTTCTATCAGCCGGAAGAAATTACGTTGATGGATGAGTCGGAAGATTTGCCTTTTGGAAATGAAGCTCTCAATGAATTGGCAGTACGTATAGCAGTAATTCTAGCATCCAATGAAAATGAGTTTGATGTTTCGCAGGACACTAACATCCAGCAAACAATTCAGCAGGCGATTGCTTCGGGGTTGGTGGGCTTATGAGAATATCCAATAAACATGCCAATGTACAAATGGCTCAATACCATGATTTCAGAGGTGGCTTAAATACTACCGATGCCGTAGAGATGATTGCCGAAAATGAACTTGCTATTGCGGAAAATGTGGAGGTATTCAAAGGGCAGTTAAAAACCTGTGCAGGAACAGATACAGTTCTGCATGATGAAGGTAAAACCTTTGCTTATATTATCTATGACTCAATCAATAAAGTGCTGCTCGTCACCGATAACGAAGGCAATGTCTATCGCATAGAAGGTTCTACACTGGTTTCTTTGGGGACTCTTACAGGCAACAAGACTCTGGAATACTCATCATGGGGAAAAGGCGTTATCATAGCGTCCGGAGGGAAACTCCAATACTATAACGGTACGGGGCTTATAACCCTTACAGGCTCACCAGATGCGTGTTACGGCGTATTCATCAAGAGTGGCCGCGTATGGACATACTATGATGATGAATTACATTGTAGCCATGTCGGAGATGAAGAAGACTGGGGGCATGTCAGCAATGATGAATCCTCTGCACAATGGGTTCAGATAGGTTATAAAGATGGCGGGAAAATTGTAGGAGTGACATCCTTATCACAGGATATTATCATTCTCAAGGATAACCATAGGGCTTATCATTTGACAGGCGATTATCCGAATTGGGCTGTGCTGGAAATAGGGAGACAGGTTGACTGTAAGGGCTATAACAACTGTGTAGCTTTGGCAGATAGCGTCTTGCTCCTTGGTAGAAATGCCGTACAGACGATTGGCACTACGGATGCCTATGGAGATATGTTGGCACAAAACATATCTGACAAGGTATATAAAGATGTGCAGGCTATGGGAGACATAAAAGTAAGATTCATACCTAACCTTGGGCAAGTGTGGTTTATTACAGGCTCTAGTAAATTCATGTTCCTTGATATATCCAACGGAGGGTATTTCCACCGCTGTTACAATTCTGATGTTATGGATGCGGTGCAGGCTGGCTCCGGGATATATGTTTTAAAAGAACATGGGTTATGCGTTCTGAATCCTACACATATGATGGATGAGGGAAATTTCCTCGATTGGCGGTTTCAGGGCAAAACCTTGCTTAGCCTTAACCAATACCTGATTAAACGTGTACGGGTTGATACTACACCATTATTTACTAACAATGCAGAACAGTGGTTCTACGTTGGGGCGGTAAGGATTGCTGGAGGAGTACCGCTTAGCGCAAGAGAGGTATACGACAATGAAGCCTATGTCTTTGAGGATGAATCCTTTGTAAATACTCCCGATATTGACCCCATATACGGGGCGGCTGACGAAGTGTTTATTGATTTTAGTTACGTTTACGGCAATGAAAACTATGTGTTCTCAATGGACACGTATAGAAACGAAACGCGCTGTTGTGATAGAGAGAGGGCTATACGAGTCTTAGGTTATGGCAGTGGTGGGCAAATGATTATACATAATATTTCTTTTGAATACGTGGAGGTGTAAACCATGGCATACAGTGAACAGAACCCTTTGGATTATCGTTCCGGCGGTGACAGAGTAAAAACATGGGGAGCGAAGTATAAACAGGAAATCCCCCATATTTATGAAATTCTCAATTCCCTCTTGACACATCAGGCTTATGGCGATGTTGCCATACAGGATGAAGATGGAGCAATGAAAATTTTCACCGTACAGATTGATAATGATGATGGCACAACGACAACAGAACGTCACTTAGGAATTGGCATTAAAACAGGTGATAACTTTGAGTGGGTGGATATTGGACAGGTTAAAGCACGGTTTGGCGCATCCCTGACAAAGGATACACTTACGTCCAATGATGTAGCTACGCAGGAGTACGAAGCGTATAAACTCATCAAAACGAATGCCAACGGTGTCTTGCCTACTGATATTACTGGCAGTGCAGCAAAGATGGTAGGTAAGGTCATTCAAGTTAACAACCTCTCTGACGGTCAAGTTATGGTATGGCGTGCCTATGACCAGAGTTGGCATAACGAAAATAAAGCTGCCGTTGGTGAAGGTAAGGCTTTGGAAATCAGGAACGGCAACACTACACTTGTAGTTTTTTCGGGCGAATCAGACCAGTCAATTGATGTTGGAAAATGGAATGATGTAACGCTGGCTAAAACCATTGATAATGTTGTCGCTGTTCGCTATTTGCCTACACTGGAAGGTACAGCTTCGGAAACCAGCAAATTGCAAAAAGCAACGCCAGAGGCAGAAGGCAGGACAATTCCGATTCGTGATACTGACGGCAATGTGCTGGTTGCTACAACCGACACAGCAGATAATAGTCATAAGGCAGCTTCAACAGCTAATGTCACTGCCAAAATTACTGCTCACGATAACGATACGGAAGCTCATACGGCTGCTTTTGCTGTGCGGGAAAAAGCCTTGACAAAAAGTTTAGGCTACCGCCAGCCCAACACCGCCTACACAGCAGGGCAAATAGCCTACCATGCTAGTTTACCTACTGGCTACTATTTGGAGTGTACTACGGCAGGTATAAGCGGCAGCGGTGATTTGACGATTAGCAGTCCGAGCATTGGTGGTACGGTTAGTGATGGGACGGTGACATGGCGTATATGCAACGTCAATGCCAATACGAATTATCAAAAAATCGCAATGGCACGTCATACCCGTACAACATTCACGCTTGCTAATCTTATTAGTGCAGTAGCAGACCAAAACCTTGATAAGTATGGTATCAAGGTAGGAGATTACTACGTGGGTGCTAGCGGTTATACATATATTGTGGCAGGGCTGAATCCGCTGAAAGGCACGCACGATTATACCGTTACGAACAATCATTGCGGTCTTATCGTATGTACTCATACCACTCATCCGTGGAACGCTAGCGGTAACACCTACACAGGCGCAGATAATCGCGGTGCTGGCTATGCCAACAGTGACCTGCATTACTATTTGGTCAACACGGTGCTGCCTAATGTCAAAAGCGATTTAGCGGAAAGTCATCTGTATGCCCATCAAAAGCTACTCGGCAATGCTGTAAATACAACACAGTATAATCGTTTCGGCACAGACTCTGGCGGTACTTCAAATTGGGCTTGGTACAGCAACCAGTACATTTCCGCACTCACAGAACATCAAGTTTACGGCGGTATAGCATGGAGTTCATCAGGGTTTGATACAGGTGAGGCTGACCAACAGCTTGAAGTGTTCAAGGAATTTAAGCACACGGATATTTTCGGAAGTGAGTATGTATGGCTGAGAGATGTGGCGTCCGCTTCTTATGCGTGCTTTGCGGACGTCCACGGTAATGCGAGCTATGACTCGGCTTCGTATGCGTATTATGTCGCCGCGCTTATAGCTTTCCATTGATATATTGGCAATTGGTGGGGGCTTGTCCCCCACCATAGAGGGGAAAGGAGGTGGAACATGAGCGTACCTAAAAGCAGACGTAATGAATCCAAGATAGAGTTTGACGCGACATATTTTAAGGTAATGAAAGACGCGGTAGAATTGACAGCTAACCATTTTGGTGCAAGTGAAAACACATACATCAATAACAAGCTGTATACTGACATAACGTGTAAATCTATCCTTGAATGTGCGGAAAGTCTATTAGTAAAAATAAGGATAGCCAACAGCATATATCCGCAAAGCTATGAAGAATACATACGGCGCAGAATGTATCAAGATGAAGCCATAGGAATATGTTTTGCTATCCTTACCAAATATCAGATAGCTATGCAAATGCTTGATGTAGGCGAACAAAAATTCCCCGAAGTCATAGACAACTTAGAGCACGAAATTAATTCCCTCAAGCAATGGCGATATGCTGATAACAGATTCAAGAAAAAATTTAAGAAATAAAAGTAAGAAATAAAAGTTAGGTTAGCTTCTATTGGCGTCCGCTTCTTATGCGTGCAATGCGAACGAAAACGGTAATGCGAACAATAACACGGCATCGAATGCGAATTATGTCGCCGCGATTAGGTCTTTGCAAGATGCCTACAAGGGCATCTAAAAACAAGGGCTATAAGGAGAAACTAACCTTCCCTTTAGGGTAAATATGTCATGGAATACGGCTATCCACGGATATTGTCGTTATCAATCCATGTTCGGTTTTTTTATTATGACATTAAAAGAAATTTTTACATTAGACGCTTTAAACCACGCATATTATGAATGTGGGAAAATGAGTAGATGGAAAGAATCAACACAAAGGTATGGAGCTAATCTGCTTCTAAATAATAAAAATTTACGGGCAGAACTATTAGCAGGGAAGTATAAAGCCAGCTCAATGACGAAGTTCAGAATAAGTGAACGTGGCAAAATAAGGGATATTGAAGCACCTGCAATGAGGGATAGAATAGTACAAAAAGTCTTATGTCAAAAGGTGCTTATCCCATATTTAACTAAATCACTAATCTACGATAACTATGCCAGTCTGAAAAACAGAGGTACGACAATGGCACGGAAACGCATTGTGGCTTTTCTACGCCGCTTCATTATGGAGCAGAACCGCAAAGGTAAAAATCCCAATGATGGTTATATCTTGCAAATGGACATAAGGCATTACTTTCCAAGCATAGACCATGAAGTGCTACGCAAGCTAGTACATGATAGGATATCTGAACCTAAAGAGGTGTTAGACCTCATAGATTACATAATAGATATTTCATCTGACAGCAACAAAGGCGTTAATCTCGGGTCAGAAGCACCACAAATATTTGCCATCTATTATTTATCGCAAGTTGATAGCCTTGTTAAAAACGTGCTAGGCGTAAAGAAGTACGGAAGATACATGGACGATATGTTTATTATTCACGAGGACAAAGCATATCTTGAAACAATCCGCGATAATATAACGCAAAAACTTGCAGAATTAAAACTGCAACCGAACCAAAAGAAAACTCACATAGTAAAACTATCTCATGGTTTTACCTTCATGCAAATTAAATACAACATAGTCAATGGCAAAATCATACGTCGACCAACACGCACTAAGATAGTACGTGAGCGAAGAAAGTTAAAGAAATTTTGCCGTATGAAGAATGAAGGCAGATTCACTTCAAGGCAGATATATGACTTTTATCGAAGTTGGCTTAACGGCATTGATAAGGATTGCAAAAACTGGAATAGAACCAAGATGGCAATGCAGGAGCTTTTCTTTACTCTATTTCCCGATATTGAGAAAAAACGAACATACATTCGTAACGTTGGGATTTTCCGCTTTATGCGTCATAATGCAGAGGATTTTCCGCATGTATGGCTAGACGATTATTTAAAACTGGAAGGAGGTTTTAAGTGAAATTTTCTGAGTTAAAAACAATCCCTGCCATCAAAGCCCTAACAGGAGATAAAGTCAAGATGACGGATATTCTCGGCAGACCAATAGTTGTTACAGGTTACAACGTTACTAAGAGTAAGCGCAACGATGGCGAATGTCTCAAAATGCAGTTTCACTATGTTGATGAAGATTCACTCCATGTTGTATTCACTGGTTCACAAATTCTGATAGAACAGATTCAACAGGCGGCTGCCGAAATAAAAGAACTAGGACAGGAATTTAAGCTAGAAACCACCGTCCACTCTAACACAGGTTACTATACGTTTACATAAGGAGGAGCAAACTATGGATAAAACGTTCACTCTCACAATTGAAGCCAAAAACACCACCTACACGGTGGACAATCTTACAATTAATGGAAACAACTATGTCAGCGACAGCGAGATTGACACGTCTGGTTGGTCTAGTGTTTTCAAGCTGACAGCCAAGGACGGCGAAGGCAACGTAACTGAGGCTATTGAAAATGCCAAACTTGTTCAGCAACACAAAAGTTGGATTGACGGCAAGTATTACCTTGCGTTTGCCGCTGTTACCCCACAGGGAGTTCAGTTATCCAATATACAGTCTAACCTATCATATATCGCTATGATGGCTGACGTTGAGATTGACGCATAAGGAGGAAATCAATATGGAACATAGCAAACATTATGAAGAAGTCTTGTACTGGTACAAAAACGGCTATTGGAGCATTAAGCGCGTATGGAACGCCGTAGGACGCTGGATAACCGCTGACGAATACAAGGAAATCACGGGGACTGATTATCCCGATGTAATGCCCGAATGAAACAGCTAATTGCAGGAATAACGGCGGGGTTTGTGCTGGCTCTGCCGCTTTCTGCTAGTGCAAGCACAGCAGTAGCGCGAGATAAGGTAGACCACTTCTATGCAGGCGTAGCAATTGACGGCGTTGGTGCGGCTCTTTGCCCAAAAAGTACACCGTTTGAACGCTTTTTAGCTGTAGCAGTAGTCGCAGGTTGTAAGGAATGGTACGACCACAATCACAGCGACAGACACAGCGCAGAATGGGGCGATTTTGCGGCAACGTGTTTAGGCGGACTGACGGGCGAAGGGTGTATCTGGCTGATTCATAAGGAGTGGTAAAAAATGTTACCAGATGAGGTAAGATTTCAAATAGGACTGATGAAGAAGGAGATTTTCAAGGAATTATCAGAAAGCCAAGAAAACGTGATGGAACGTATCGCGGGAAGTCTTACATGCGCAGGAATCTCGTTTGTGCTGAAAAAGAGTTACACGATTGAGTTTACAAACGACAATCCGGCGTATGAGGAAATGAAAAAAGAAGCTGAAAGACTTGTTAATACGTTCGGCAAAGAGCAGGTAGTATTCAGTAATTAGAACCTCGCAAAATTAACAAGCGTAAAATGCTGATTTAGCGGGGTTGCTACGCAGTAACCTCGCAAATCGGCTAAGTAACCTCGCAAAAAAGGAGTGGTAAAAATGAATTTTGGTGAAGCTATTCAAGCAATGAAAGACGGAAAGCGCGTATGCCGCAAAGAATGGAAAAACAAATGGCTGGCTATTAATAATCTGAAATATGGCTATCCATCATTTGTTTATTGCTGTCAAGATAATTCGATTGACGAATATCCAGCGTGGTATCCGAATCAAGCAGATATGCTGGCAGATGATTGGGAAATAAAAACCGAGCCGCCGAAAAGAAATATTAGCAGTAATGGATTGCTGTATCTTTCGTTGATGATGCTTTTATCTGCGCTGGAACAAAGCAAGAATGAATAGGAGTGGTCAAATTGCAGGAAGTAACAGCAATATTAAAGTCGCTGATTCCCTGCCGTATGGAAGTGGCATGGGGTTGTACAACAGGAGTATTCGGTACAATGGTAACATTCTTATTTGGGGCGTGGAATGACGCGCTCACGGCTCTAGCAATGTTTATGCTAATCGACTATATCACAGGAGTCATGGCGGCTTACATGAAGCCCAGGGCGAAGCTGTCAAGTAAAAGAGGACTTCGCGGCATCGTGAAAAAGCTGGCGTTAATCACTTTCGTGGTTTTCGCCCATCACCTTGACTTAGCGATTGGGCAGAATTTGTTTTGTCTGCTTGTGACATATGCGCTCCTTGGCAATGAAGGACTTAGCATAACGGAAAACTTGTCGCATTGTGGCGTGCCTATTCCTAAGTCTATTCAGGCTAAACTCGAACAGCTTGCGCATGAAAAAGAAGGTGCAACAAAATGACACTAAAAGAACAGCTTGAAATCGTGGAACGTGATTATCCTGACGCGTGGGAATACTTGCACGATACGTCTGGTTTACAGTTACCGAAGTTTGATGATAATGATGATTTGGTGTCTTGGGGTGCTACCCCACAAGATAGCCCCCAAGATGTGAATAAGAAGGAGGAAGATTAACATGAAAGCATATGTAGGAACTAAGGTTATCAAAGCAGAGCCTTGCAAAGCATGGAAAGATATGGGCGGTCACAAAATCGGTGATGAAGGTTACAAGGTCGTTTATCCTGACGGCTATGTAAGCTGGTCGCCGAAAGACGTTTTTGAAGCAGCTTACAAAGAAATTGACATGGACTTTATCAAGGAGGGCTGAACCATGACATACGGAATTGACGTGTCGGAGAACAATGGTCGCGTTGACTGGCAGGCTGTAGCTGACGCAGGGCAGAAGTTTGCAATCGTACGCAGTTCTTATGGACGGTACAGTAAGGACGAGGACTTCTTGCGTAACGTGGACGGCGCACATTCGGCAGGATTGCAGTGTGGTGCATATCACTACTCATACGCTCTTACACCGGAGCAGGCAAGACAGGAGGCACGCAGCTGCAAGCAGATTATTGATGAAGCGGGCGTGCTGCTAGAATTGCCGGTATGGTTCGATATGGAGGACGCTGACGGATATAAGCGCAAGCATGGTTTTGACTTCTCACGGGAAAATATCACAGCGATTTGTCGTGCCTTTCTTGAGGAAATCAAACCTCTTGATTGTGGCATCTATGCGTCGCTGTCATGGCTGGAAGATTACATCGACTGGCAAGACCTTGGCTGTGCAGTGTGGTCAGCGCAGTGGAGTTCACACGACGATTTGCAGGGCTATATGTGGCAGTACACATCTGAATTAAACATTGGCGGGAAAATCTTTGATGGGAATATTCTTTATTTGGAGATGTAACCATGAAAGAAATAGCAATCACAGGAACAAATAATAAAGCTATCATAGATGATGAAGATTTTGAATTAGTATCTTCGCACAAATGGAGCTTTAGCCGAAGCACTAAATATCCTAGGTGCAGGAACAAAAAGGGCGAGACTGTATATATGCACAGGCTTCTGATGGGGCTATCTCATGGAGATTCTAGATGCGTAGACCATATAAATGGGAACGTCTTAGATAACCGCAAGGAAAATCTGCGGATATGTACAAGGCAGCAAAATGCTTTCAACAAACGAAATAAGAGTTTGCCTAAAAGTGGTTTTCGTGGAGTCCGAAAAGCAAGTAACAATCGTTGGCAAGCATTACTAACGATTGGCGGTAAAACCAAAACCTTAGGTAGTTATGTCGATATAAAAGAAGCAGCAAAAGTCTATGATAGAGCGGCTACGCAATTGTTTGGCGAGTATGCTTGCACCAATGAGTCTATGGGGTTGTTATCCATGGGGAGTGTCAAGACACTGATTCGCTGAATATCGGCGGTAAGCAGTTTGACGGCAATGTGCTGTACCTTGATTTGTAAGTATGGCGTTACAGACTACAAGCAGAGCAAATGAGCTTACCATTTGAGGATGAAAGCACTCATTAACATGGGTGCTTTTTTAGTGCCAAAAAGTATAAATAAAAAAGTAAAATGTAAAGACGAAAAGTAAACGGAGGTATACAAAAATGAGCAAATGGACAGAAATCAGAGATTCGGTTCTCGAAGCATTACAGCTTGAAGAAGTCGGCAAGGGCTTGAAGGATAAGTTTGTCGGCTGGGTAGGTACGGAAGGTATCGACTTTGCACAGGCTCTTGTAGACGAAATCAAGGCAGAGTGCAAAAAGGATGCACCGAATGAAAGCGGCTGGTGTCGTATTCGTGATACGTTTGTTGTGCCAGTGGCGCTGGATATTGGTATGGCGATTTTGAAGCTGATTGTTGAGAAGGCGGCTGCGGAGGAAGCGGAGGTGAAATAAATGCAATACAAATTGAATGATGAATTTACCGCTTTGTCAGAGACGGGCGGTATTTTTTATGTGCAGCCGGGGTACAGTGTGGAGATTGCTGCAGGCAGCTCTACGCCGGAGAAGGATAGTGGCTTTGTGGTAAAGGGCGGGGAACCTGTTTCTTACACAGGCAGCGGTACGGTTTACGCACGGGCAACGGGGACTCATGCGGTGCTTAACGTGGTTGACGGTTCTCTAAGTTAAGGTGGTGTATGAAATGACCTTTGATGAGTGGGTGGACTTTTACAACAGCAAAAATCCACAAGACCCGTTTAATCGTGATGAGCGTTTTAATTTGCTGTTCTTGGAGGATAAAGGCTTTTGCGAAGTGGTCTTTGATGAACAAATGGTTTTTATCGGGCAGGTTTGTGGAGACGCTAGATATTGGCTGAAGAACATTGAAGATGCGGCAAGGAAGATAGGGATTCGTCATGGTGGAACAGTGGATATTCGTTCACAGATAAAAGCTTATCTAAGGTTATTCGGCTACAAAATTACGGAAACTATCGACCTCCCCGATGGGAATAAACGATACTTGGCGGTACACAGGGAAACAGGCAGGAAGCTTCGAGCGTCTCCTGCCTTTTCTTATGATGATGGTAAGCTGGCTTACGGAGTTACTTGGGAAATATAGGACGGTGATAGTATGGATTTTATAATGGACTTACAGCTCTTTGGTGGTGGCAAAGGCGGTGGCTCGGTAACTAACGTGCAAGCTTATCAGCCTACCGACCAAGAGATACGTTTGCAGAAACAGGTTGCAGATTATTCTGAAGCGGTATCACCTAATGCGCTGGAACTGAATAATATTGCAATGAATCTGCTGAAGGATTCTTTGGGGACGGTTCAGGTGGATTATAACACCATGAACAAGAATGCCCAGAACCAAGTGGCTAATGCTATGGGCGGTATGGCCGGATTGGTTGACAGTAATAATGCGGCTACAGCGTCAGCTAATAATGCGCTGGGGAATATCAGCAATCAGACAGGGACATTAGCAGGGAATACAGCTAGTGCGCTTGGCAATTTGGCAGGTCAGTATACAGGAGCAGCTAATAAAGCAAATGCTACGCTTGCACAGTTGGCAAGTGGCAACATACCAAGTGCTTATCAGACAAATATGGAAAAGAGCATACAGTCTGCCTTGGACAATACAATAGGTAAAACAGTTAATAATCTTGGCAATCGTGGTGTACTCAATTCTTCCGTGACAACAAGCGCATTAAATGATATTGAAAAAAATGCTGCTAATTCGGTAGCTCAACAATATCAACAAAATATCAATCAGTCAGCTGGGTTGACACAACAGCAAATGGGTAATACTACAGGTACGGCTGATAGTTTGGGAAATATTATCGGTAAGCAGTATGATACGGTAAACGGAGCGTTAGGGCAGCAGGGGCAATATGCACAACAGCAATTTGAGAATACGCAGAACTCTAACTCGCAGAACAGCGGTTTGTATAGCAATCTCATCAATAGTGCTACACAGCCTATTGCAACCGCAGCTGCAGCACAGGAAGCGGCCATTTCCCCAGCGCAGAGTCTTTGGAGTTCGTCTCTCGGCTTAAATGGTGCGGGATTAGGTGCTCTTAATGCTGCGGCAGGAAAAGGTACTACGACTTCGACACAAACCGTAAGCGGTGGTGGAGGCGGTTTCTTCTCTGGTCTTCTTGGTGGTGTCGGCTCCGGCCTTGGTGGTGCTTTGTTCTGCTTCCCTGCCGGGACTAAAATTTCCATGGCTGACAGTACGGAAAAGAATATCGAAGATGTTGAGTCTGGTGATGTAGTGGTCACGGATAGCGGTGATGAGGCTATCGTTGTTGAGGTTATGGAACCGCATACCAATGATGTATACGAAATCATATGTGAGAACGGCAGCGTAAGGACTACGGCAACGCAGCCGCTTATGATGGCTGATGGCGTTACCTATGTCTTTACCGGGGATTTGAAGGAAGGTGTAGACCTTCGCAGAGGCGGCAAAGTTAAAGATGTGCGCTTCGTGGGCAATATGAAGGTTTATGATTTCAAGACGAGTGGCGACAATCAATATATCGCTGACGGCTTTGTAGCTATGGGTGGCGATGGTTCGATATGGGGGCGGTAATATGGCAGGATTTTATGAAACGCTACTGGATAACACGGGCGCATTCTATGTTCCTGCTACCAAACCTGTGTTCGGCAATGCGGTTAGTGCATTAGATGGAACTGCAAATGAGAAGCGCATAGCTCAAATGCGTCAGGAAGTTAACAATGCTCAAAACCGTCTTGCGATGGCACAAAGTGCATACAATAGCTATAAGAGCACCCCAGTGAAATCGGCCAAAATGACAACTATGGACGATTATAAAAAGAAATTGTCAGCGCTCTCTGATGAAGTAAATTCAAAACAAACCGCATTAGATAGTGCGAATAATGCTTTGACGGATTATATTAACAGGCAGGAAAGTATGGCTCAGTCAAATCAAGATGCGGTTAATTGGGGGCTGGCCGCAAGAAATGCAGAGGAACAAGGATTACAAAACGCCATGAATGCTTATAGCACGGTAATGGGCAACGAGGCGGTTCGTAATGCGATTATGAATAATGCCATCGGAACAATAGGTAATTTTGGTGGAGGTGGTAAGTAATGGCTAATATGTATTCTGCTACACCGTATACGGACGAAATGAAAGCTAAAAAAGAAGCAGACCGCCAGAAAAACTGGCAACAGATGTTGCAGGCGGCAGCGTTGGCCAGTAAAATGAATGACCAAACAGCCCTAGGTTTTGGGCTTGGCTCATTACTTGCAAGTAACTGGGACAAATGGTTTGGCGGTAAGGATAAGAAAAATAGCGATGGCAATAGTGATGGCCAGTATTCTTTTTCTGCTAACATGGCTACCGCACAAGACCCGCTGAAATTTGCGGCGGCTGGTGGCGACCATCATGCACAGTGGGCATTGGAAAACAATCAACCGTTCAGCCTTGCCAGTGTAGCACCTGTAACAATCGCGGCAAATCAAATGCCGAATAATCTTACAGTCGATGGCGTAAATCCGCAGGAACAAGCAACAGGAAATACTTTCCAAGCAGGAATGCCATTGACGCAGCAGTTAAGTTTCAATGGGCAAACTATTGACCCACAAAAAGCTATGATGGATAGCAATTTCAATCCGGCAAATTCCGCTAACTTTTTCAAGGCGGCAGGAGTGTCCACAAGCCCGTGGAGTTCACCTAGTAACTACCAGTTGACAGATACAGACTTCTTGAAAAAGAAATATCCATGGGAGGTGCAGTAAATGCCTAGCTTTCAATTAGCAGATTATGGAATGTTCGACCCTAATTCTGAATGGGCAAAACAGGCGGCGGCACAAGTTATGCAGCAACAAGCGGCACAACAGCAAACTCCTGTAGCGGCGGCAACGCAACCTGTACAAACAACGCCACAAGCCACGCCAATGCCTAATAATAACGGCTTGGCAGCAAAGGCGGCAGGCGTGCTCACACCGCTTGATGATGCAGGCAGGGCGTTAGCTTCGCAGATTGCAAAGTTTAAGATGAACTACGATGCGGCACAAGCGGCAGGCGATACCGCAGGTATGGCACAGGCTCATGCAGGGGCGCAGGCGTTACGTGATGCGGCTGGTAAATATGGCGTTGACCTTTCGCGTTTAGGTGCGAATGACAGCGCAGCGGCTTATCAGGCAATGCTACAGGCCGACTATGCAAAAGGCGTTGCTGACGTTGCCAATATGCTGACCCCGCAGGAATATTATCAACAGCAGATTCAGCAAAATATGGCAAACGGTATGTCGCGCAGACGGGCAGAAGAAAGCGCCCTTGGTGCTTTGGAAGCATACGAAGGACAGTATCGGCGCACGTTGGGCAATGCCTTTGCCCGGTATGGTGTGAACGACCAAGGGGAAATGAACCGCTTTGGTGCACAGATTGCCAATCTCTTGTATGGTCAGAACCCGCAGAACGTTGCGCTCTATGACCAGTATTACGCTAATCCCATGCAGCAGTGGAAGTTTGATAAGAATATGGAAGTTCAGGATAAGCTTTACG
>ERZ842401.719-NODE-719-length-48777-cov-14.697365_pt1 | contig 48777 bp, 47 predicted proteins | sample MGYA00521270_ERZ842401 | MGnify/ENA primary metagenome ERZ842401 (study PRJEB31892, sample SAMEA3878208) | bioreactor metagenome | biome: Moose rumen | place: Sweden | collected 2011-10 | study: EMG produced TPA metagenomics assembly of the PRJEB12797 data set... | reverse complement strand
CCGCTATAATCGAACTGTCGTTCTTGCTCCATGTCATACTCCAGAGCCATTCGCAGGTCTTGACTCCGTCCATAGAGTACCGTATCACCACGCAGCACCCACTCCTTTTTCGTAATGTCGTAATTGCGCAGCTGTCCGGCGTGCTTGAACACTCCCTCGAAAATGTGACGATGGATGGAAATGAGTGTCGGCACACTAAAGGAGAACGACTGCTCAGCTATGATCTTCGCGATGTTGCCTGAAACCTTATCGGCTTCCTGCTTCTCTTCGTCGTCTGGCTCACGGCTTGTTTTTGTCTGATAATAGGTCTTGATAAGTTCACGAGCTTCATCAATGGAGATTTCACCCTCAATATTCCTTACGGCAGTATCTTTGAGATATTGCGACACAGTTAGCCCATCTACCGCCTGAAGACCGATGGCAGTGCTCCACGCGTAAGCCCTTTCCGCTTTCTGAGGTTCCCCTACTTGTGAGTATTCCTCAAAATTTATATAACCTTCTTTCTGTGACATATCTTATAACGTTCCTATTCTATCTGTTATTGTTGTATTCAGGTGTGTCTTCTGCAGCCATCAGTGGCCCTTCTTCAACTCCAACTGACGGTGCTCGTCTGTTTGTATCAGTTCCTTCAGTTCATCTATTGTAATTGCCATATTCCCTTAATTAACGTTTCTGTTCCTTGTTCTATTGCTTAATTGATGTCAGTGACTTGTCCCTATTCTTCATGTCATTATTGCATTTTGTTGCAAATTTTAGTGTTGTTCTTTCGAATCGTCGTCATAAAAGTCTTCTAATGGTCTAATCCTTGCCCTGTATGTGTTTATTTTCTGTTTCAATTTCGGTGTTTTGGGAAAAATTAATTCCTTTGTGTTGTCAAATAGGAATACGGCATAATAGGGAGAGTGTTCAGGGTGAAATCCAAATTTTTCCAGTGTCTCTTTTGACCATATTTTGAATGTCCCTTTTGAACGTAACCTATACAGATGGCAATCTTCGCCATTAGTATGGAGTAGTACATACTGCATACGCTCAAACCCATAAGTCACCAACACGGAACCCTTTGAATCACCAATTCTGGTGTAACAGATGCCTGTTTGCATCATCTTTACTTTCAGTTCTGTACGAGCATGATTAACGAGGACTGTTACCTGCTCAGGGTCTTCTTCCATCCTCTGCTTCATTTCTGAAAAGTGGGCTTTGTCTTCTATGAATTCTCTTCTTTTGATCCCCAAGTCCAAGAAAGATTTGTTTTCGTCAATACCCACGAATGTCCTCCCCATCAGATTGGCGGCGATGCCGGTGGTGGAGCTACCTGTAAAAGGATCAAGAATGCAATTTCCTTCGTTAGTGGATGCTAAAATAGCACGATAAAGCAGTCGCAGAGGCTTTTGCGTGGGATGCTTGCCTTGAAGTTTCTCCCATGAGCTGGCTGCAGAAAGTTTCCATACATCTTGCATGTTAACACCGCCATTGACTGCCTTCAGAGCTTCTTGGTTGAAGGTGTAATCTTTGCAACCTCGGCGTGTTGCCCATATCAGGTATTCTGTACAAAAGTTGAACCGCTTGTCTGATAAGGTTATGGAAGGGTCTGGCTTTTGCCAAACGATAATATTGATAATCTTGAAGTCTAATTCATCAAGACATTTCTCAACAGAGAAAATATTGTGATACGTGCCACAAATCCATATTGTACCACTCCGTTTAAGAAGTTTTGTACATGGTTCAAGCCAGCCCATGTTGAAACTGTCCTTCTCTTCCCGTGAGCGGACTCTGTCCCATTGGCCTTTATCGAATTTGATGTATTGTCCATTCACATTCACTTTCCCGTTTCCAGTGGACAGGAAATAGGGTGGGTCGGCAAATATCATATCGAATGGAACGTCAATTTGGCATAGCAACTCCAAAGTGTTGCCATGACAGAGGACGAAGTCGTTGTTTTCAGTATGATAATAAGGTTCTATCATCGTTTAAACGGCAAGTCTATGAGAATGTTCCAAATCGAGCGTTTCATTCCTCTTTGCAAGATAATCCTTAAATTCAGCACTCAAGAAACGGGCATCAACGGAAGTTCTGAATGTAGTACTTCTTATAAACGCTACATCATCGGTCACCAAATTGTCTTTTAGCCTTACAAAGCCATCATTGTCTAGTAGGATGATATTCGAATCAAACAATTTATGGTGGTTCTGGCATAGCCATAAACCATTATGACCACTTACTGCGTGATTGAACTTTGTATCGTCATCAAGTCCTGGTGTCCTCGATATTTGTGCCACACCCCATATGTGAGCGCCTTGAATAATTTCAGGAATCTCACAGCCACACAGGGCGCATTTCTTTGCACCGAGCCGATTGAACAGATTGTAAGTGTAAGACGCAGAGCGCAGTTCCGTCCTGTCTGACTGCTGGAGATACTCACGCCGGTCTAAGAACAACGATGTATAGTGCATTGAAATGTTGCCTAGTCCTTCAATTGTATTCACCGATGCTTGGGGTAGCTTCGTCAGGTCTTGCTCGCAGATGTTAAACAGGTCTATCGGCCTGTCTGCAATGTGCGATATGGCTACAGCAAGGAGCGTGGATTCGTATTTGCTTGCTCCAAACGTCTTGGCATAAATCTGTATCTTGTCACTTGTTTTCGATACGTACGATGAATTGTTAGACGAATTTGACGTCTGGTTCTCTCTGCGGTCAATAATAAGGTCATCAACGTTCCTGTATGGCAAGACTTGCTGCTGATAATAGCTTCCAATATTCAGGAAACTAACACCGGCCGTCATCAGCAGGCGGTAGACAAAGAGATGATAATCGGTGAACGCATTGCCGACATGAGGAATGAAATAATAGCAGAGGCGCTTATTCGGGCGTTGGTCTGCATAGAACATGTTTATAGCAGTGGGAACACTCTGTAAACTTGAATTACGCCCTTCGATGCTGGCTTCAGAAAGTGAGACGTAGTTTACCACGCTTTCGTACTCCAGTATCAGAAGCCGCCCACGGTTGTAGGTTGAGCTGTCTTTTACAACGCGGAATCTACTTTGCCCTGTAACATGCAAACAGATATCTAAAAGGACTTCGTTGGTCAATATCCTGTCAAAGAGTCCAGGAGTCTTCTGAGCGTCAGGTCTGTATGTAATGATTGCTTCCATTTTCAGTAATTCACTATTAACACTTCACGACGATTGTTATATCTGCCTTGAGGGACTGCCACATCTATCACGCGATAACAATTCCTCTCGGCCCAATTGGCTACATCTGCATTGAAGAAACCCTCAACCTGTAAAACATAAGACAGCATGAATCTTGCGCCAATCTGGGCAGCTTCATCTAAAAATCGGCACAAGCGTTGTTCATGCTCCAATGTCCATCCCTCAAAGCCTCGCTTCCCGTCATTGTAAACTCCTAATGTAGAACGATACGGGGGGTCAGCGTATATAAATGAGTCTCTGCCTATTTGGTCTGCCAACCTCTCAAAGCTAGCATTTGAGTAATCCACATTTTTGGCTTTTGAACATCTGGCAAACGTGATAAACTTCGATAGTAGGCACTCGTTAAACCATCGGGAACCTACAGGGTTGTTGAAACCGTGGTCTGTATTGAAACGTATCTGCTGCTGAAATCCGTAGAGGACAAGGGTGTACAGCATACGCGGATCTCGTTGGGGGATAGGGGTGCTATTATATTTTTCCCTCAACGCCATGTAGCCCTCTCTGCCATTAGGCTTCAATTCATATTTCTGAATGAGTCTCGACACATACTGCAAAAACTCATACGCATCGGAACTGAAAGATTTTATCAGTCCTTCCACAAACGGGTTGATGTCATTGTAGATGATTCGTTCTGCCTGCATGTTAATGCCTACATTAAAACCGCCGCCAAACAAGTCAATAAACGTAGAAAGTGTTTCTTGTGGCAGATGTTGCTTGATGATAGGAACCATTTTTGTTTTACTACCGGTGTAGTTGAGAGGTGACTCTACTATCACTTCTTCAGTTGGTCTCTTTTGTATATAGAAAAGGAATTCTTGGTGGCCGTCAGCTCCTTGGCATTTGGTATTGTTATATTTCTTATAGTCAATAGCCGTACAAGAATAGGTATCTTCCACACCAAAACGTTTCAAAGTCTTTTCTATATAGTCCTTCGACATAAAACCGTCGTTGTTGTAGCTTAGGATGATGTGTGAAGCTTCCGTTTCTGCAACCACTTTTTCAAAAAGAATATGAGCTTGATACATTTTCGACCAATTTGAACGCATAGGGGTAGTAGGGCGAGATCCTGTCACTCTGCTTATCGGAGGGTTGTCGTTGAGTATCAGTGTTTCCAGCAGATGATACTGCGTACCATACTGATTTTGAGTATAGGGCGGATCTAAATACAGTATATCGCATTCAACATTTGATATGATGTCCTCAATTTTATTATTGAAACTCTCGACAACGCCTGCTACACCATCCCCAGAATCAATCTTGCTGAATACGACGGGTTTTAAGGCCCGATGGTCCCAATGTTTTAGGAATGCGCCATAAACACCAGCCGTATTTGATACATCTGATACTGATTCCAGAAGGCAAGCTAATAGGTATACATATTCTTCTTCTGTTATTTGTTCTTGCTCCTTCCACTGCTCTATCTGCATTCGGAAATAGTCAATACGCCCGGCATTTTCTTCAGAGAAATACATGCGGTCAGAGCCACCTGGAGAATAATTCTCATAAACGAAGCCATGAATGCTGCCTGTGCTTTCATTCAAGAACATGAAAGGGTCAAAGCCAAGCTTCTGGAATGTACATCCATTGGAATACAATTTCCCCCTTGTAAAAAATGATGCACATTTTAGAGAGTCATTTACAACAATGTGATTATATGTAGACTTCAGACTGTCAGCAACGGAACCCATGCCGCAAAATGCATCAAAGAAAACCAAATCTCTTTGAAGTAGATTGTGCTCTTGCAAGAGTTCCCTTATTGACCCTGTAAGACTTTCTTTACTTCCTAAATATCTCATATTATATATTACTTCTTCGGTCTCTCTATCACCATATACTTGGCCCCACATTCTGCGAGCGTATCCCAGCCATACGGACAGTCATCATGCAGATAGAGAAATTGTACGGTAATGGTTTCGTTATTCTCATCATCGTATGATTCGGAAAAGTAACAGACAAGTGTAACGTACATGTCATTGAGGTCAGGATCTTCTTCCACCCAGTAATTGTCATCTGTGCAGTCGATCCATTTGTTTGTGATAATCTTCTTTTCTTCTTGCTGTGCTATTGCCAATCTTTCCTCGGCATCGGGAAGCAACTCTATCAACTTGTGATTATATTCCTTGTACAGGGATTTCGCTTTTTTCTTATCCGTCAGCTGTTTCACTTCCGCTTCGTATTGACGCATCAGACTTTTAGCATCTTTGAGAAGTTTGCGAGAAATCGGCTCAAAGTTACAGAACTCACCATCAACAGTAACCATTGGGAATCGACGCTGAGCATTAAGACCGTTTTCGTTAAGCGAATACCACGTTACAATACAGAAATCTTTATTTCCTGCGCTCCCTTCCACCTCGTTTACCTCCATGAAAACGAGAGGATGCGGAACCTTTTCTACAAAGGCATCGCCTTTCTTGAAACACAGTATTGGTTTTGATGATATTTTCTCCATCCTTATATTCTTTCTTGCGAGTTTTTGCACTTAAAGGTATATACCATCTACCTTGTAACGAGAATTCTTGCAATTTTCGATACTCAACAGTTCGTTTATATCGACTTCGAGGAGTTCTGCTATCTTGACGAACGTCTCCATAGGTGGCTGGCTGGCATTGGTACACCATTTACTCACGGAAGTCGGTGCACACTCCAACTGCTCGGATAGCCACTTGTTTGTTCTCTTCTTATCCGCGAGAACTACTTTGATTCTATTTTCCATTCTATTTTGACGAGGTTGTACCTTATTATAATTAAATACGCGTACAAAATTAGCTAATTTTCCACGAAATAACGAAGGAAAAACATCTTTTATGCAAAATACAATCACTTTTATGCCTTTTTCTTCACTTTTGCATCCTTAAATGAGCAATTTTACGTAACTATTGAAGTCCTTTTGACGATCATTGGGGGCCTTGTGTAGTTCTTGTCTCTGTTTGCGAATTGCACTATTTCGTCCATTGTCCGCCGAACTTACAACCTTTTAATCCAAGGTTGCAATCTTTGAACTGGAGGTTGCATCTTTTGCATCAATACTTGCATCCTTTTCTTCGTCTGGGGACAGAACTAGGGACAAGGCTTGGGACAAACTGGGGACATTACCGCCAACTTTACCGCCATTACCTGTTGCATAGCTTGGGGGACAATCCCCATTCATGATGGAAGCAAAGAAAGTTCTTTTCATGGCAAAGCGGCAAAGCCGAGCGCGGGAACATCCATCCAATAGAGAAGAAGCGAAAAACATAAGATTTGTGCCTGCACCTTTTTACGTAGTTATGAAAGAGAATATTTGCCTGGCAAACGTCTAATGTAGGTTGTCAAGAATTATTTCTGAAAGTGTCAATCCTGGCAGATTTTGGTCATGTTAAAAGAGAGGTTATTTCTTTATTTCAAAAAAAAGATGTAACTTTGCAGCCGATTCAAGAAAAGTATTGAAACCGAACCACAATAAAAATAAATATGAACGCGCGTAAGAACACGATTGTTTCAGTAGTACTGGGCTGCATGCTTGCAGCATGTGGACATCAGACTCAGAAGGAAGTAGCAGCAGAGAATGTTGACCAAGTGAAGATTGCCCTCGCTAATGGGGGACATGTGGACTTAGACAGCCTGCAATGGACAAGGGAACCAGCTGGATTTGAAGTAAAAGGCGACACCTTGTGCATTACAACTGCGCCACATACCGACCTTTGGCAACGCACTTATTATCACTTCCAAAACGACAATGCGCCCGTGCTTCAGATGAAGACCCGCGAAAAATTCTTTAGTTTTGTGGTGAAAACCGACTTCACACAGAGCCATCACAGATTCGACCAATGTGGCATCGTGATGTATCTGGATGGCGAGAATTGGCTGAAGGGCTCGGTAGAATACGAGAATGAGGAGTTTCAGCATTTGGGAAGCGTAGCGACAAACAAGGGTTACTCCGACTGGGCAACCACCGCTATTGCCGCCGACGTGAAGACCATGTGGTATCGTTTCTCACGCAGAGAAGACGATTACTGCATTGAATGCTCCACGAATGGAGAGGACTTCAGTCAGATGCGCATCTGCCACATGTATGCTGGAGCCGACGAAATCAGTTTTGGTATCTATGCCTGCTCTCCAGAAGAATCTTCGTTCACAGCGGTGTTTACCGACATAAAGATTACGGAGTGTATGTGGAAAGCCCACGACGGACAACAACCTGACAAGAAGTAGTATGCTCAGGTTCCTGTTTCACCTGCTATTGGTTGCTTCGATTTCAGGCAGCTTGCTTGGCTCTTTGGGGGTCAGGACAGGGATGATATTGCCAGCAACAACCGACAACAGGTATTCAACACAGGACAGAACAGACGACAGCCGCCACATCGCTGCACCGGAACAAAAAAGGGAAGAGCTCAGTCGGCACGTTATTCTTTTCAACGACGCGGCAGAAGAGCCTCAGATGCCGTCGCTCTTTTCTTCTTCATCATCCCCCCGCATCTTATCTTCCCGTCCGGCACGCCTGCTTCCCAGTCATGGGGGCAAGCCACAAAAGCTGGGGAGATGGGGCGTGCGGAATACGTCTAATCCTTTCAATCTTTATCTCCAACGATTGTACAGAACCCAGGTAGGGCTACGTGCATCGTCTGTGTCTCCGCGCCTACTGTATGTTATTGCGCTCAGACACCTTCTTTGTTAATGACCCCACCCCTAACCCCTCCCCTCGAGGGGAGGGGAATTTAGGAAAAGGACTCCTTCCCTACAAAGGAGGGAAGAAAGAACCACTCCTCCCATAAGGTCTGGTGAATATCATTCTTATTAACAAAGAAAAAACAAGATTATGGCAAATATCAAACATTTGCAGATGTGGAAAGACATCTGCACAGATGCCCGTATAGGCATCAATACCTCCCTGTTTGGACTGCGCACGACGGCAGTCTACCAACCCACCAACAGTGTACTGGATGCCAGAACCGTAGAGTTCTCACCCACCGACGGACATCGGTTGAGTCGCATATTGGATTCTCCACGAGGAGAACTGGCAAAGGCTGCTCGCGACTTCCACCCTCAGCAGACGGTAAACGGCAATTATCTGGCTGAGTTGTGCATCTCGCGCGATGAAGCATTCGTTTGCGTTCGTCTGTACCAATATGTCAACATGAGCTATCAGCCTGCTACTGACATCCTCTTCTTCGAAGGTGAAGAGGCACGTATCGTGAAGCAACTGTTCTAAGAAAGCGAGCTTTCTGAAACAATTATTCTAAGACAAAGGAAGTGCGACCAGGTGTCTTGCTCAGACACTTAGCCGCACTTTCGCTTATGCTGGTATTCCGTATTCGGTGACTGCACGAGCAGCTTCACTTGGGCAGATGGAACACACGGGAGATTTCCTGCAGTTGTTCGTCGCTCATGCCTTCGGGTTCAAACCCCATGCATCGGGCATCCATATATATCTTGGCTGCCTTCGACAAGACATCAATCTGGTCGAAAGCATCCATCACATCAAGTCCCTGAGCGAAAACACCGTGCTTCTCCCACAGAACAACATCGTAGTCGGCCAGTTCGCGCAATGTGCCCTCTGCCAATTCAGTAGAACCAGGCAGCGCATAAGGAACGACGCCCAGTCCGAGCGGACAGAAAGCCTTCGTCTCCGGAATCATTGACCAGAGAATCTTCGTGAGTACATCTTTCTGTAAGAACGGACGATGATGACTCATAGCCACCAATTCTATCGGATGAGTATGCACGGTGGCATTATACGGCGAACCCTTCTCGATGAGGTTGGCATGCACAGAGAGATGACTAGGTAACTCGCTGGTAGGCGTCACCGGATGGTCTGCAATGATTTCGTATGAAGCACAATCGTCCAGAATGCGGATGATGCTTCCGTTGTCCATAGGCCAGCGAGCCAAATCGCGCATACGTTTGCCAGTTCCTTTGCAATAGAAGTAACAACCTCTGAGTACTGGCAAGGTTACGCCGATGGGTGATGGCTGTTGGGTGATGGGTGATAAATGGCGAATCTCGTCGTCAACGTACTGGGTGATATTCACCGTAATGTTTCCTCCGTTGCGTTCGGCCCATCCGTTTTGCCAAAGATAGCCCGCTACTTCAGCTATTTTATTGATTTCTGCTTGCAGGGCAGGTCGGTTTTCAAGAATACTTTTCATTATTATGATTTAAAGATGATGAATGAATTATTGAGGTGTGTATCGCCGCAGCTCTATGCTGTTGGCAATGATGTGTCGCATTTCCCAGATATCGCTCACGATGCCTAATGCCTTAGCCTGCATCATCGCATTGCCGATGGCCGTACCTTCCTGAGGTCCGGCTAACACTTCCACGTTGCAACTATTCGCCGTCAGCTGACAGAGAATACTGTTGAGCGAACCGCCTCCGATGATGTGCAGCACATCGATAGGCACAGGACTTATCTCGCGCAACCACGAGAACACCTCGCGATAACGCAAGGCCAGCGAGTCGAAGATACAGCGGCAGAACTCCGCAGGTGTCTGTGGCTCTGGCTGTCCTTGTTGTCTGCAAGATTGGCGGATGGCCTCCGTCATCGACCTGGGGTTGGCGAACACCGCATCGTCGGGATTGATGATGAAGCGGAAAGGCTCTATCTCCAAAGCCGAACGTTGCAATTCTGCGTGACCCAAGCGTTGCACTTCTTCGGGCCATTCGCTTCGGCATCGCTCATAAAGCCACATACCACAGATATTCTTCAGGAAACGAATCGTAGCGTCAACGCCTCCCTCGTTGGTGAAGTTGTGTTCATAGCTCCAATCATTGATGAGCGGCTGAGGCAGTTCCAATCCCATCAGGCTCCAGGTGCCGCTGCTCAGATAGGCGAACCGGTCGTTGCGGGCAGGCACAGCAGCCACCGCGCTGGCCGTATCATGACCCGCTACCGCCACAACGGGTATTGCGCCAAGACCTGTAAGACGTTGTATCTCTGGAGTTAAGGTTCCAATCATGGTGCCTGGGGCAACCATTCTGCCAAACTGCTGGCGTTTCAAGCCCACGCTGCTCAGCAGTTGCTCATCGAAATCCTTTGTGCGCAGATTCAGTAACTGCGACGTAGAGGCTATCGTATATTCGCAAACCATCTCGCCTGTAAGCATCCAGCTGAGTGCATCGGGCATAAACAGGATGTGCGCCGCATGTTTCAAGGCGCTGTTATCCTCTCGCCGCATCGCATAGAGTTGGAAGAGCGTATTGAAATAAATAATCTGCGTGCCAGAGGCTTCATAGAGTTTCCGCTTCATCATCACATGATGCATGTAATCGTCCATTGCTTCGTGTGTGATGGGATCGCGATAGGCACGCGGGTTACGCAGGATGGCTCCATCGTCGGCTATGCAGACGAAGTCTACTCCCCACGTATCTATGCCGATACTGGCAATCGTTAATTGGCGCTGAGCAGCTGTCTTCAAGCCTCGCAGCACTTCTAAATAGAGTGCATGAATGTCCCAATAGAAGTGACCGCCCTGCTCTATCAGATGATTGGGGAAACGAGTGAGTTCCTCCTGAACGATTTTTCCGTCGGCTATATGCGATACGATGGTACGTCCGCTGGTAGCTCCGAGGTCAACTGAGAAGAAATATTTGTTCATGTTTGGATGAGGGATGAAAGATGAATGATGAGGGATTTATTAGTTATCCTTCCAGAATGAAGGGGAGAAGAGCACGATGACGCTGAATATTTCCAGACGGCCCATCAGCATCAGCCCCGACAGCAACCACTTGACAACGCCGGGCAGAATGCTCCACGACATCGTGGGACCAATCTCCAATCCCAGGGTAGGCCCCACATTGCTGGCACAACTGATGGCGATGGTGATGGAATTGGTGCTGTCGACACCAGTCACAATCATGATGAAATAGGTGAACATACACAGGATGAGATAGGCGGCGAGGAAGGCCAGCAGCGTCACCTGAGAGCTGTAGGGTATCGTGGTTTCGTTCACCTTCACGGGCAGTACGGCCCGGGGATGAAGGATGCGTTTGATCTCGTTGCGCAGGATATTGATGAGCATCACCGAGCGAATACACTTGAAGCCTCCGCTCGTGGAACCCGAACAGGCGCCACAGAACATGCAGATGGTGAGCACAACCCACGTGATATGGTGCCACTGGGCCGCATCATCGTTGAAGATGCCCGTAGTGGTAATCATCGACATCACCTGGAAGAGCGATACCCGGATGGCATCCAGCACATGGTAGTGGTTGTCGACGACCAGAATGGTTGCGATGACTACCGACGCCAACACCACTACAAAGACGTAGAACTTAAACTCGGCGTTCTTGAAGAATTGGCGGAAGCGCCCCTTGAACATCAGCGAATAGAGCAGGACGAAGCTCGTTCCGGAGAGGAACATGAAGACGATGGCGGTATAGTCGATATACGGATTGTGGAAATAGCCCGTCGATGCATTATGCGTAGCAAAGCCGCCCGTAGCCGTTGTGGTCATCGAATAGTTCAGACAGTCGAACAAACCCATACCTGCCAGATAGTAGCAAGCGCCACAACCCACGGTCAGCAGCAGATAGATGCTCCATATCCACTTAGCCTGCGTGCTCAGCCGGGGGTGCATTCTCGCGCGGATAGGACCTGTAGCCTCAGCCGAGAACACCTTGACATTACCGCTTCCGAACGACGGAAGGATGGCTATCGTGAAGAACACGATACCCAGACCGCCTATCCATTGGGTCATCGTCCGCCAGAAGAGCAGACCGTGAGGCAGCACTTCCACATCGTCGAGAATACTGCATCCCGTCGTTGTGAAGCCCGAAATGGTTTCAAAGAAAGCATCCGTGAAGTTGGTGATGTAGCCACTGATGATGAACGGGAAGGCCCCGAAGAAGCTGAAAATAATCCAGGTGGCCGTCACCAGCAGGTAGGAGTCGCGCCGTCCGAGAGAGTTCTCTGCGCCCCGTCCGGCATATTTGAAGACCACACCTCCTATGATAGTGAGGAGGATGGATATGATGAAAGCCAGCGAATCGTCCTCTCCATAATAAATCGACATACCGAGACACCACAGCATCATAGGCACTTCGATGAAGAGAAGCGTTCCTATGATTTTATAGATGAGCTTGAGATTGAGCATTTTATTTAGGGGTGAGGGGTGAGAGATGAGGGGTGAGAGGTGAGCTATTGGAAGAATTTCTCGATTTTAGACATATTGATATTATGGCAGAACACCACTACGATGTCGCCTGCCTCTATCTGCGTACCACCCGAAACCAGTTGGCCTTCGCCGTGACGTACCAGTCCGCCGATGGTCGCTCCCTTGGGAAGTCCCAGTTCGAACACTTTCTTGCGCGTCACCTTCGAGCCTTGCTGAGCCGTGAACTCCGCCACATCGGCGTTGGCCGTCATCAGGAAGCGGATGTTGTTCACGTCGGCATCGAGCATCATCTGGTAGATATAGCTGGCGGCCAGGGCTTTCTTGTTGACAATGGTTCCGATGTCCAGGCTCTCAGCCATACTCACATAGTCGAGGTTCTCCACCATCGCCACCGTCTTGCGCACGCCCATTCGCTTGGCTGTCAGACAAGCCAGGATATTGGTTTCGGCATTGCCCGTGAGTGCCACAAAGGCTTGCGTGTTCTTGATTCCCTCTTCTTGGAGCAGAGCTAAGTCGCGTCCGTCGCCACAGATCACCATCACGCGGTCGGTGTCAACCAGTTCGTTCAGTCGGTCGCAGCGGCGTTCATCGCTCTCGAAAAGCTTGATATTCATATACTCCGGCATCAGCTTGGTGGCCCTGACGGCCGTAGCTCCACCGCCCATAATCATCACGTTCTTCACGTCTACGTAATGCTCCTTTCCCACAATCTTACGGATATAGGGGATAAAGTTGCGGGTGGTCATGAAGTAAGCCAAGTCGTTGAGCTTCAACACATCGTCGCCTCGCGGGATGATGGTATCTCCCTGCCGCTTGATAGCCACAATGTGATAGGGCGATTCGGGTTTGCATAGATCCTTCAGCGGCTGGTCGAACACCTCGCATGTGCTGCGAAGCTTGATGCCAAGCATCACGAGCGCGCCATCATGCACATCCCATCGCTGACGCACCCACGACATTTTCAGTCCGTTGGCAATATCGCGCGCGGCCAGATGCTCGGGATAGATGAGCGACGAGATGCCCACTCGCTCGAAGAAGTCGTCGAGTTTCGGGTCGGTATACTCATAGTTGTCCACCTTGGCTACGGTGCGTTTGGCGCCCATCGCCTTCGCCAGCATACAGGCATTCATGTTCAGATTCTCGTCGGGAGTGACGGCAATAAACAGGTCGGAGCCGTTGACCCCCGCATCTTTCAGCGTCTGAATCTTCGAGGAAGAAGCCAGCACGGTCATCAGGTCGTAGTCGCTACTGATAGCAGCCAGTCGCTCCTCATCGCTGTCGATGAGTACGGTGTCCTGGTTGTTTCTCGAGAGGAGCTTGGCCAGATGGGTTCCGATGGCGTATGCGCCAACAATGATAATCTTCATTTTCCTTATCAGAATTACAGCCGACAAAGTTACAAATAAGTGAGGACAATACAAAATGAAAATCAAAAAATATTCATTTTTATTGTCGAACGAGAGTAACTTCGGCGTTAGCCAGAGTTACAAATAAGTGAGGACAATACAAAATAAAACAACATTTTTTTACCTAATTGTTTGGTAAGAAAGCCGCTTTTCTGTATATTTGCAGTCGAAAAAGAAAGCAAAAGGTATGAATACACAAGTTATCGCCTCGCTGATTGCCGACTATTTCAAGACGCAACCCGTCTTGAAAGCATGGATTTTCGGCTCGTATTCAAGGGGAGAACAGCGTGAGGACTCAGACATTGACATATTGATTCTCCCCGATAAGTCGCAGCACTTCAGCCTATTTACCTTGAGTGGAATGTATGAAGATTTGAAAGATTTGCTGGGATGTGAGGTCGACTTGATCACCGAGGGGGGCTTGTTGCCCTTTGCCCGCGAAAGTGCTGACCGAGATAAAATCCTGATTTATGAGAGAGCCGCGTAACGATCCAAGACGTCTGAGGGATATCCTTCAAGCCATAGACAACATCTTTCAATATGTTGGAGGACGCGACAAGGAGGAGTTTCTTGCCGACAAGAAGTCATACCACGCCGTCATCTACAATATTATGATTATGGGCGAGGCGGCGAACATGCTGACCTTTGAATTCCGCGATGCTCATTCCGAATTGCAATGGCGACAAATCACAAACATGCGAAATTTTCTGATTCACGGTTATCACAATGTAGAAGAAGATCTTGTGTGGGAGGCCATCGCTGTTGATTTCCATCCTATCCGCGAGATAATTGCCAAGTATTTAGAAGATATGGAATGCTGATGAAGAAAAGCGAGAATTAATACTCTTTGGAAAAATGAAGTCAACAAACGAAATAGCAAGGATTCAAAAAGAGAGCATCTATGTTTGACAAGTTTGACAAGGAAATAGCAAGGGACAGCCTTGAGAGAATCAAATCATCTCTTGAACTGATTGTGGAGAGAGCTTCGGCAGTAAGCACCCCTAACGATTTTCTTAGGTTCTCCTGGCGGAATGCACATAACTGCATAACAAACAAACCAGACATATAGGTTTTATTTTTTTCAACGACAAGACATTAAACATAATTAACCAATTAACAAATAAGCGTATGAAAAAGAGGCGCACCAAGGTGGAGCAGTGCTATTTTACAAATAGACTTAATCTCACGAACAACGTAAAGGAGTTCAATGCGTTCAATTCTAAGATTCAAGTTCTATACCCACATGGCAGGCATCTACCTGATAGAAGGACTGAAGTTTGTCCTGCGATAAGAAAACTTGATATAATAATCATCCCCAAGCCACTTTGCATGTCTTGGGGATGATTCTATTCTTATCATATTTTATCGCCTGACCATCCGTGACCGATGTCCCAGTGGTAGTCGGTGACATATTCAAAATCTTCGGGCAGATTGAATTCATCGATGAGCAGTTCGCTCAGTTTATTTGCATCTATCACTTTCTGATTATCGATCATCCCATGAATCCAATCCCCCACAGTAACGTATAGCGAACCGTCCGGCCTAACGAAGACCCTTCCCCTTGGAATCAAGGTGTCATTGGTTTCGTTGAAGAAGATGGAGTCTGTCTGATTCTTCGCTACGGCTCTATTGTGTTGCTTCATCCAATAATCTTTGTGGAGCTTGTGCAACGTATTGATTCCATGTTCATCCTGATACTTGTCGGCATCATCTTTCTGCACACCGAACAACGTATTGTGAACGTAGTCATACCAAAAGATACCCACTTGTGGCTTCCCATCATCCATAAAGCCACGCATCAGATCAATCATGTCCTGGTGGCACGCCTCGTCTGCCTTTTTTACATCATTGTTCATATTTCTGGTTCATTTGTTGTTCATCATCCGCATGATGCTTTGGCGGATGCCATCGGCATCGATGCCCACGATGTGCTGTAGCTCGGGCACCGTTCCGTGCTCCACAAAGCGATCGGGCAGACCCAGTCGCTCGAGGGTGGGATGGTAGCCGTGATCGCTCATCCACTCTAAAACGGCAGAGCCCAGACCACCGTCGCGGACGCCATCCTCGATGGTGATGATCTTGTCGAACCGCTGAGCCACCTCCTCCAGTATCTCTTCGTCCAAAGGTTTCAGGTAGCGCATATCGTAATGGGCTACGCTTATTCTTCGAGGAGTGAGGAGTGAGGAGTGAGGAGTGAGATTACTCCCTGTGTCCTCCACGAAACCATTCTCACTCCCCGCTCCTCGCTCCTCGCTCTCCGACAAAGCTTCTATCGCCTGCTGAACATTATTGCCCACAGGTCCCAAACTCAGGATAGCGATGTCAGAACCCTCAGAGAGTCGGCGTCCTTTGCCCACAGCCACTTCCTGCATGGGGCATTGCCAGTCTACGAGCACCCCACGTCCGCGTGGATAGCGTATCACGAACGTCCCCTTATCGGGCAGTTGCGCGGTGTACATCAGGTGGCGCAGCTCGTGTTCGTTCATCGGAGCGGCAATCGTCAGATTGGGGATGATGCGCAGAGCCGCCAGGTCGAAGGCCCCATGATGGGTAGGTCCGTCCTCGCCCACCAGTCCGGCGCGGTCGAAGCACAAGACGACGGGCAGCCGAAGCATCGCCGTATCGTGGATGATATTGTCGTAAGCGCGCTGCGAGAAGGCACTATAGATGTTGCAGAAAGGCTGCAGTCCGTCCTTGGCCATACCTGCCGAGAAGGTGACGGCGTGGCCTTCGGCTATGCCCACATCGAAGGTTCGGTCGGGCATTGCCTTCATCATGATGTTCATGGAGCATCCCGAAGGCATCGCCGGCGTAACACCTACGATGCGCGGATTCTGCTGAGCCAGTTCCAAAAGGGTATGTCCGAACACATCCTGGAACTTGGGAGGCAGGTTCTTGTCGTCGCTTTTGATGCGCTCGCCCGTAGCAGCGTCGAACTTTCCGGGTGCGTGCCATATGGTAGCCTGGTCTTCTGCGGGTTTATAGCCGTGACCTTTCTGCGTGTGAAGGTGTAGCAGCTTCGGCCCCTTCATGTCTTTCAGCTGGCGCAACAATCGCACCAGTTCCACCACATTATGCCCGTCCACTGGACCGAAATAGCGGATGTTCAGTCCTTCGAAGATGTTCTGCTGATGACTGATGGCCGACTTCACGGCGTTGCTCAGTCGGATAATTCCCTGTCGGCGCTCATCTTCGAGCATACCTTTCTCCTTTAGCCAGCGTGCAGCCTTGAAGCGCAGTCGGTTATAAGTCTCGTTGGTGTTCAGGTTGATGAGGTATTGCTTCATGCCGCCCACCGAACGGTCGATCGACATATTGTTGTCGTTCAGGATAATCAGCAGGTCGTTGGGCGACGAAGAGGCATTGTTGAGCCCCTCGAAGGCCAGTCCGCCTGACATAGCTCCATCGCCGATGATGGCCACCACATGCCGATTGTCGTTGCCTTCCAGTCGAGCAGCCACCGCCATTCCCAAGGCTGCCGAGATGCTGTTCGACGCATGTCCGCAGGCAAAGGTATCGTAGTCGCTCTCAAATGGCGAGGGGAAGGGCCTGATGCCATGCAGTTTGCGGTTGGTGCCGAACTGTTCTCTGCGGCCAGTCAATATCTTATGTCCGTAGGCTTGATGGCCTACGTCCCACACCAGTCGGTCGTCGGGCGTGTTGTAGACGTAGTGCAGGGCTACGGTCAGCTCCACAACGCCCAGCCCAGAAGCCAGATGGCCTGGGTTTACGGATGTTTCCTCCACGATGGTTTGACGCAAGCAGCGACAAACTTCGGGCAGTTGCTCTACCTTCAGTCGGCGCAAGTCGGCCGGACTGTTGATGCTTTCCAGGATGTTCGATTTCTCTTGCTTCACCTTGATGATATTAGTTTGGGCGCAAAGGTACAAAATAAAGATCACATAACCGCAACTTTTTAGATAATTAACGCAAAAAGACGGTCTCTCCTTTTCGTTGTTCCTCAAATTCATCTGAATAGAACAAGACCTAACAACATGCGAAATCATTTTACAAAAATCGTTCACAGAAAATCGGAAACGAGCGAGAAATGCGGGCAGAAATATTGGTTGAGAAGGGCTAAGACGATGTTACTGCGCGACAGAATAGGTCTAAAACGGTCATAAAAATGGTCTTTTTGTACCGTAGAATAGCATTACCGACTCATAGACAATAGGTTTATGACTCGCAAACACGTCGTTTGCGACTTGCTAACATGTCGTTTGCGACTTGCTAACATGTCGTTTGCGACTTGCAGACGATATGCTCTTCCATCCCATTCATATAACTCGCTGAAGCAGAGCAACTTAACGAAATCGCTCATTTTGCGCGTTTTTTCCTGCAAAGACCAAATCCTGCAAAAAGAAGCGACGTACAGGCTACCAAAATTCGAATATTTCTTGACAAACAAATATACTAAAAGGAGGCATCAGGAGGGTATACCAAAACCCTGATAGGCTGAGTTTCGATTCACCCTCTTCTACTCATCCTCAGCCTCTCTGTTTTGCACAAAAAAACAAAATCTTATCAAAGAAAGCGATGTTTTTCAAAAAAAAGCTTTACCTTTGCAATAATATTAGGATTTGCGCGTTATATATATGTACCCGAGCAGTACGCGAACGCCCCAAAAAGAAAGGACATTTGGAAATGAAAAGATACATTTTGCTACTGATAGGCTGCCTGATGATCGGCTTGCAAGTGATGGCTCAGTCGTCGATGACCGACGACCAGGTGATGCGCTTCATCCTGAAAGAGCGCGAGGCGGGCACATCGCAGACGCAGATAGTGACCAAACTGGTGCAGCGAGGAGTAGACATCGAGCAGATTCGCCGCGTGAAGAAAAAGGCCGAACGACTGAAAAACGAGGAGGGCCTGGGCACGCTGAGCAACGAGACGTCCACCACTTCCAGCTCGCGAATGCGGCAGAACAACGCGGTGCCTCGCGGGTTCGAGGGTACGTGGACACGCGAAAGCGAGAACGGTTCAAGGAAGGAAGGGAATCTCGCACCCTCGTACATCCGCACCACCGCACCCTCGAAACGAGACGCAAAAGGCAACAGCCTGACCGACGACGAGGACTATCTGCTGACGATGGAGGACGAACTGAACACGTTCCTGCCCGATACGGCGGCGCTACTCAACTATCTGCTCACCGAGCGCGAGCAGCTGCGCACAAAGCGGAAGGTGTTCGGACGCGATATGTTCAGCAAGGAGAACCTCACCTTCGAGCCAGCTATGAACATCGCTACGCCGCAGAACTACCGCTTAGGACCGGGCGACGTGGTGTTCATCGAGGTCTACGGGGCTTCGCAGAAGACCATCGAGGGAACGATTTCGCCCGACGGCGAGGTCACCATCGAGGAGTTTGGACCCATCACGCTGGCCGGACTGACCGTCGAACAGGCTAATGCCCGACTGCGCTCAACGCTGGGCGCGCGCTATCAGAGCAGCAGCGTGAAGCTCACAGTGGGCCAGACGCGCTCCATTCTGGTGAACATCTACGGCGAGGTAGAAGCTCCCGGAACCTACACGCTGTCGGCTTTCTCCACCGTGTTCAACGCGCTCTATATGGCGGGCGGCGTCAACGACATCGGTACACTGCGCAATATCAAGGTGTATCGTAACTCGCAACTCATCGCCAACGTGGATGCCTACGACTTCATCATGAATGGAAACCTGCGCAGCAACGTGCGACTGGCCGACAATGACGTCATCGTTGTGGGGTCGTACGATTGCCTGGTGAACATCACGGGTAAGGTGAAACGACCGATGTTCTACGAGATGAAGAAGAACGAAAGCCTGCAGACGCTGCTGCGCTATGCGGGCGGCTTCACGGGCGATGCCTATACCAAGCAGCTGCGCGTAGTCAGGAAGACGGGACGGGAATATTCTATTCACAACGTCGAGGAGTTCGACTGGAGCACGTTCCGACTGAACGACGAGGACTCCGTGAGCGTCGACTCCGTCTTGAACCGCTTCTCCAACATGGCCGAAATCAAGGGAGCCGTGTTCCGTCCGGGGATGTATCAGGTGGGCGGCAACATCTCTTCGGTGAAGGGACTCATCGAGAGTGCTGAGGGTCTGCGCGAGGAAGCCTTCACGCCGCATGCGGTGATGCATCGCATGAAGCAGGACCGCACGCTCGAGGTGGTTCAGGTGGATGTGGAAGGCATCCTCAACGGCACCATCAGCGATATTCCCCTGCAGCCCAACGATGTACTCTTCATCCCCACCAAGCAGGACCTGATGGAGCAGCAGACCATCTCTATCGATGGCGAGGTGCACTTCCCGGGCATCTATCAGTATGCGTCGAACGAGACGCTCGAGGACTTCATCCTCCAGGCGGGTGGACTGAAGGACAACGCTTCTACGGTGAAGGTCGACGTGTCGCGCCGCATCACCAACCCCAAAGCACTCACCACCGACTCGCTCACGGCTCACACCTTCTCGTTTGCGCTGAAAGATGGCTTCGTCATCGACGGCGAACCGGGCTTCACGCTCCAGCCTTTCGACCAGGTGTTCGTGCGAAAGAGTCCGGGCAGCTACGATCAACAGAACATCACGGTGGAGGGTGAGGTGATGTTCGCTGGTACCTATACGCTGCCGAAGAAGGATGCCCGACTGAGCGATATCATCCGTTCGGCGGGCGGTGTCAACGATCGTGCCTACACGCACGGTGCCCGATTGGAACGCCGCTACAACAATGTGGAGCGGATGGCTGCCGAGGAAGCACGCAACAAGGCTCGCGAAGAGATGGAGGCGATGCAGATAGAACTGGCCACAAGCACCAACAACGCCAATCTGGCCAACCTGAAAACCACGCAGCAGCAGAAGAAGTACGAGGTGGGCGAGACCTATCCTGTGGCCATCGAACTGGATAAAGCGCTGGACTCTCCGGGGTGCGACGAGGACATTATCCTGCGCGAAGGCGACCGCCTCATCGTGCCGCAATACAACGCTACGGTGAAGATCAACGGCGAGGTGATGTACCCCAACTCCGTGAGCTACCGCAAGGGGAAGTCCGTTGGCTACTATATCGACCAGGCAGGCGGATTCACCAACAAGGCGAAAAAGAATCGTACCTATATAAAATATATGAACGGCCACATCGCCAAAGTGGGGCGCGACGCCAAACCCGAACCGGGTTGCGAAATCGTAGTGCCGCAGAAGTCGCTCACCAAGATGACGGTCGCCGAGAAACTGGCCATCGGAACGGGCATCATCTCCATTGGTACGCTCATCGCCACGCTGGCGAATATCCTGAAATAGCAACAATAATGATGAAGATAAAAATCAACAGCATAGGGCTGATGCGTGCCCTCGGAGAAGAGAAACGACAGACCTTCGTGTGGCTTCTCTTATCGGCCATCATGGGCATCGTGGTGGCTTTCTCCATTCCGAGAATCTATAAGTCGGTGGTGCTGCTGGCTCCTGAGACCACCAGCAGCAATATGGCGTCGAGCATTTCGTCGCTGGCCTCGATGGTGGGGCTATATGGCAGCAACAACATGACGGGCGATGCCATCTATCCGGAGATATATCCCGAGGTGGTGGATGCCATGCGCTTCCGCATGCAACTGTTCGATGTCAACGTGGAAACCAACGACGGAGTGCTCAAGACCAACTATTTCGACTATCTGAAAAACCATCAGCAGCGTGCCTGGTGGGGCTATCCCGCCAAGTGGATGGGACAGGCCATCGAGGCAATGAAGGGTGGTGCGACAGCCGATACGGCGCATCACCAACCCAATCCGCTACAGCCTACGCGGGCTGAATATAAGGTGGCGGCGATGATTAGCGGCGATGTGGTGTGCTCGGTGGATAAGAAGACGAGCGTCATCTCTATCTCGGCGCAGGCGCAAGACCCGAAGGTGGCGGCCACAATAGCCAACGCAGCGAAAGAGCGCCTGCAGGTGTTCATCACGAATTATCGTACGAACAAAGCCCGACAAGACCTCGCCTACATGAAGAATCTCTTCGAGGAGGCGCGCAAACAGTATGTGGCAGCGCGCCAGAAATACGGCAGCTATGCGGATGCCAACCGCGACCTGGTTCTGGAATCGGCTCGCATGCGACAGGAGGAGCTCGAGAACGATATGCAGTTGCAATACAACATCTACACGCAGGTGGCTCAGCAACTGCAACTGGCTGAGGCGAAGGTGCAGGAGAAGACGCCTGCCTTCACCGTCTTGCAGGAGGCTTCTGTGCCCGTGAAGCATGCCAACATGCCGAAGGTCATCATCCTGGCGATGTTCCTGATGATTGGAGCCGTAGCCCGTGTGACATGGATGCTCTGGAGACGTCGTAACCAACTCATCACCATCAGCGACGAATGACGGGCTCCGACATACAGGTTTGGTCGACGTTCCGCCGTCACAGGGGCTGGTTTCTGGCGGCTTTGGGGGTGGCTCTGGTGGGAAGCATCCTCACCAGTCTGGCCATTCCCACTACTTATGCCTCGCGCTCGCGCATCATCCTCGAGGCCGACGACGCGCTCTATTCACCCGTGGTCCAACAGCTTTCTGGGCTGGGCTTGGAGGTGGATGCGGCGGCCGACTTCACGTCAGACCCGTTTGTCTACGATAAAATCCTGCATTCGTCCTCGTTTCTCCAATCGTTGATGCAGGTTCCAATCGCCCTACCCCACTCCCATCAGTCGGTTTCTATCGCCGACTATATCTCTCGCCACGAGCGCAGGAGCTGGTGGAATGCGCTCTTTCCGCCTACGATGGCCGACCTGATGGCCGCGCATGTGAAGTGTGCTACGGATCTCTCCACGGGCATCATCACGCTGCAAGCTGAGGCGCAAGACGCACAGGTGGCGAAGGCGATGGTCGATTCGGCAACCAGTCTGCTACAGCAGACGATTGCAGCTTATCGCTCTGAGCGGGCCGAACAGGAGAGCCAGCGTCAGCAAGCAATGCTCACCGCCGACTCTACTCGCTATGTGAAGGCGCAGCAAGCACTCGCTGCCTTCCGCGATGCCCACTACGGAACGCTCTCGCCAGCGGCTCAGGCTCAGGAGGAAGATCTCGAACGCGAGTCGCAACGGCTCTTCGAAGCTTTCAACAAGACGGCCTTACAGAAGCGGCAGACGGATATATTGATGCACAAGCAGTCGCCAGCCTTCACGCTGTTAGAGGAGAGCAGCGTGGCTATCGATGCCTTTGCGCCCCACTGGCTGGCCAATTTCCTGGTGTGGCTGTTCTATGCCGCCATCGTCGCAATGTGGGTTGTGCTTTATCGAAACAAGTATGACAGAAAGAAATAACGCGCGGACAACGCTCCTACGAAAGAACATCCTGGCCTCGCTACTGCTGAAGGGATGGGCTGGACTGGTACAACTGCTCTTGGTGCCAGCCACGTTGGTGTGCTTGGGCGACTACCAGAACGGGCTCTGGATGACCATCTATTCGTTTCTCTTCTGGATAGAATCGCTCGACATCGGACTGGGCAACGGACTGCGCAACCGTCTTTCGGCACATCTGGCTCACGGCCAGACGGAGCAGGCTCGGGCGTGTGTGTCGTCTACGTTGGGCATGCTGCTCATCGTCATCATCCCAGTGGCGATTCTCCTGGTGTGGGGTATTCAGGTGTTCGATGTCTACGGCTGGCTCAACATCCGTGCCGACTGGGTGCCCGATCTGCGCCAGGTACTCACGCTCACCACCGTGATTGTCAGCGGTGTCTTCGTGCTGAAGTTCGTAGGCAACATCTATCAGGCGCTCCAGTTGCCAGCAGTCACCAACGCGCTCGTGGTAGCCGGACAGACGCTCACGCTGCTGTTCATCCTTGTGCTCAACGGTTTCCCACAGGCCGAGAACCGCTTCTGGTGGGTAGCCGTCATCTATACGGTGGCTCAGTTGGTGGTCTATGTGGTGGCCTTCCCCATCACGTTCCGCCGCTATCCCTTTCTGCGTCCGTCGCTGAAGTATTTCCGCTGGCAGACGGTCGTCGACTTATTCCAGATGGGCATCCGCTTCTTCGTGCTACAGATGGCGGGCATCGTCTTGTTCACCTCGTCCAACGCACTCATCTCTCGCATGTTCACGCCTGCGATGGTGACGCCTTATCAGGTGGCCTATCGCTATTTCAGTCTGGCCATGATGCTGTTCACCATCGTGGCTGTGCCTTATTGGAGTGCCACCACCGATGCCTTCGAGCGGGGCGACCTGTCGTGGATTCGACGCTCCATGAAGAAGATGCGCTGGGGCTTGTTGGGCATTTTGCTGCTGCTCTTGCTGATGACCGCCGTTGCCAACCCTGTCTATCGGCTGTGGGTAGGCTCGGTGGAGGTACCGCTGAGCATGACTCTGCTGATGGCCGCCTATATGTTCATCATCATCTTCAGCCTCAGCTACAGCTATTTTCTCAACGGAATGAACGCGCTCAACCTGCAACTCGTGCTTACTGTCTGCGCTGCCGTTGCCTATATCCCGCTGGCTTGGCATTGGGGACGGCTCTGGGGCATCGAGGGAATGTTGCTGGCACTCTGCGTGGTCAATCTTCCTGGCGCTCTCGTCAACGCCATTCAATATCGTCTCATCATGAGCGGCCGGGCCAAAGGCATTTGGCTTCCGTCGCCATCAACCCGTAACATGCAGGCATGAGTTGGATTCTCATCATATCGCTGCTGACGCTCATCGCGTTGTTCATCGTCTTTAAGGCGGGCGATGCCTCTTCGCCTTGGATGGTGACCACGGCTGTCTGGCTCGTCATCCTCGTCATGTTCCAGCTGAGCGGCCATCTGCTCTATCCCTTAGGCATGCGGTTCTATACGTGTGTGGCCATCTGGGTGCCCATCCTGTGCATCACGTCGATGCTCACCTACTATGCGTTCCCGGCTTGCAAGCCTGAGCCCGCCGCCGACGAGATGCCCACCAATCAGTTGTTCTTCAACTTCTTCTTTCTGATTTCTGTGGTGTTCACGCCGCTCTATATCTACGAAATATATCAGGTGGTGTCGATGTTCGATGCGGCCGACATGATGTACAATCTCCGCATCCTGGCCAATAGCGATTATCAACTGCGCGGACAGTCCGTCCTGAAATACATCAGCGCCATCAACCAGGCACTCTTTATCATCGGCGTATGGCGCTATCCACGAGTCAGCAAACCGCGCTTTGCCTTCATCGTGGTGGCCAATATCCTGTGCGCGGTGGCCATCATGGAAAAGGGGGCGTTGTTCTTCATGCTGGTGATTACGCTTTTCGTGCTTTATCAGAAACGTAAGGTCAAGCTCCGCAACGTAGCCATCACGGTGGTGATCATCTTCTTCCTCTTCTATGGGTTCAACTTCCTGCGCAGCGGAGGCGATGACGAGAATGCCTCCACCTTGCTCGACTTCCTTTCCGTCTATGTGCTGTCGCCTTCGGTGGCCTTCGAACAGGTGCAGGAGAAGCTCACCGATCAGTTCGGTTCTCGCACGCTGGCATTCTTCTATGCCGTCGGACAGAAGCTCGGCTTCGGCCATTATGCGGTGGAGCAGAAGCTACAGGAGTTCGCTTATGTGCCCATCCCCACGAATGTCTACACCGTGTTCCAGCCCTTCTTCGAGGACTTTGGCTATCGCGGCGTAGCCTTCTTCGCCTCTGTCTATGGGGTCTTCACGGGCTGGCTCTATCGCCAATGTCACAACGGCAATGCCATCTCTCGCTGCCTCTATGCCTACGTCCTCATGACCTTAGTCCTCCAGTTCTATCAGGAAAACCTCATCCTGAGTCTCTCCGTTCTCATCCAGTACCTGGTCATCATAGCCCTCATCCTACAGCAATCCCTCTCCTTTCATCAATCCCAGAGTCCCGTTTCTTCCAAGCGGATTACATCCGCCCCTCCCCCCAATTCCCAACTATGACCCCATCTCTCATCATCATCCTCTATCACCCCAGCCCTGAAGACATCGCCCACCTGCGCAACCTCGCCCAGCTCTGGCCCGGCTGCATCGTCGATAACTCAGAGGAACCCTGCTTCGGCATGCCCGAAGTAGGCCGAATGCACTACATCTGCAACAGCGAGAACCTGGGCATTGCCGAAGCGCAGTCCATCGGCATCCGAAAGATGTTGGAGCAGGGCGTTACAACCCACTTGGTCTTTCTCGACCAAGACACGCGCATCCCCACCGACTACCCGAGCCTCATCGCCGAAGAATACGAGCGCATCAGCCTGATACTGGCTCAGCAAAGTGCTGGTACGTCCAGCACTACCTCCTCCCCGAAGGGCTTAGCGCTACTGGGGCCATCGCTCTTCAACCTGCGTTCGGGCGAGCAATACCGCTCTGTCGTCCATCACGACCAAAAGACCGATGCCGATTTCATCCCCCGCCGCGATGTCATCTCCACGGGCAGTTGCATCCGCACCGATGTCCTGCAGCATGTCGGACTCCCCGAAACGGAGCTCTTCATCGACTATGTCGACTTCGAATGGTGCTGGCGCGCCCAGTCCCAGGGCTATGTCTGCGGCATCACCCCGCGCATCACCATCGGTCATCAGGTAGGCCTGCGCGAACTGACGATCGGTTCTTACCGTGTCATTATCTCTGCCCCCTTCCGCTATTTCTATCAGTACCGCAACTACCTCTGGCTCCTCCGTCGCCGCTACGTACCGCTCCAATGGAAGTTAGCCACAGGCATTAAGCAACTCGCCCGCCTCATCTACTTCCCCCTCCTGGTGAAAGGCGGTCGCCGCTGCTTCCACTTCATGTGGCGAGGCTACCGCGCAGCCCTCCGTCCATCCCTCCAAAAATAAAAATCCGACAACTCTCTAATTCGTGATAGAAAAAAGACATTCGTGATAAAGCTATCAACTCATGACCGGTTCCATCATCATCCTATACAATCCTGACATCCAAGCAGTAGAGCAGGCCCTACAGAAGCTCCTGCCCCAAGTCGACGAGGTCTGCCTCATCGACAACTCAGCCACCTCCCTCGCGGATCACTTCGCCGCCCGCGGCCGCATCCACTATATCCCCCTGCTTCGCAACACAGGCATCGCCTATGCCCAGAATCAGGGAATCCGCTATTTCCGCGAAAAGGACTTCGAGGATGTGCTCTTCTGCGACCAGGACAGCACGGGAACCGACCACTTGGTAGAACGCCTCAAGACCGTTCGACAGGCTTTAGAACAGCAGGGAAACCGCATTGCCGCCATCGGGCCCAAGCCTATCAACCCCAAAACGAGCCGTTCCTACTACAACAAACCGCGCAACACCATCCGACAGCTCAGCCTGACAGCCAACGGACAGACCTACCACATAGACCAGACGCACAGCATCATCTCCTCCTTCAGCCTCGTCCGCCTCAGCGCCTTCGACGAGGTAGGACTCTTCGAGGAACCGCTCTTCATCGATGCTGTCGACAATGAGTGGTGCTGGCGTGCCGAATACCATCATGGCCTTGCGTCTTTCATGGTTCACGAGCTATCGTTCAGCCACATGCAGGGACTACCCACCCGCATGCCCATTAAAAAGTCGCCCGCCTTCCGCCTCTACTATCAATACCGTAACTTCCTCATTCTGGCTCGTCGTCCCTACGTCCCAGCCTTCTGGAAGTGGCATTGTGCCTGGACCTACTTACTCAAGCTCTTCTTCTATCCTCTCTTCGTCAGCCCCCGCCTTCAGAACCTACGCCAGATTCTTCGCGGCATCCGCGACGGCCTCGCTTCTCATCCCTCACCCCTCACCCCTCACCTCTCACCCCTCACCTCTCCCTCCTCACCCCTCACGCCTCACATCTCCATCCTCATGTCGGTCTATGCGAAGGACAACCCTACCTATTTAGAGGAAGCCCTGCACAGCATCTGGACCGCCCAGACGCTCCGTCCCGACCAAATAGTGCTCATCGAAGATGGTCCCCTGCCCCCTGCCCTGCAAGAGGTGATAGCCAGATGGAAGAAAGAAATAGGACAGCCCCTTGAGGTCTATGCCAACAAGCAGAATCGTGGTCTCACCTATTCGCTGAACAAAGGATTGGAAAAGGTAACAGGCGAATATATCGCGCGTATGGACAGCGACGACCGCTCTCACCCCGAGCGACTGGAACGACAGCTGCGCTTCCTCCAAGCTCACCCCGAGATCGACATCCTCGGCGGTTCGATGCAGGAGTTCGACGAACAGAACCCGTGTCTCAACGTCCGCCACTACCCCTCGTCGCCCGAAGCTGCCCGCGCCATGATTCATCGGGCCTCACCCGTAGCCCATCCCACCGTGATGATGCGCCGCCGTCTCTTCTTTCCCGAAATTTCTTCGTCGTCACCCTCTGCCTCGTCCTCACAATCCCCCACGTCGTCCAGTAAGTCGCTGCACTTCAGCGACCCTACTCCCCTACGCTACGACGAACACTTCCGCATCAGCCAGGACATCGCCCTCTGGTTCGATGCTCTCTGCGCCGGCTATCAAATCAGCAACATCCCCGAAACCACCCTCTTCTTCCGTCGTGCCAGCGATGTCTACAAGCGTCGCGGCCGCGTGAAAGCTTGGAACGAGTTCCGCATCTATATGCGCGGTATCTACCGCCTCCACGGTCTCTTCACCCCGAAATATGCCTACCCCTTGATGCGCCTCGTCTTCCGACTGATGCCCCGCGCCATCCTCCGCTGGGGCTACAACAGCCCCTTGCGCCGCCGCATCGCCGAATCCACCCAATGAATGCATCATCTATCCACCCAGTTGAAAGATTTAGTTTCATCCCCCCGAAGTTCCCTCCTCCCCCTCTCACCCCCTTGGTTGCGTATGCGGCTATATCATAGGCACCAAAAGAAAATCGGGGGAAACATCCGACGGTGGTCATCTTGTGGGATGCTTGCGGTTACAATCGGCATGAAACTTTTTACGTCGGTTTTTTCCCTGTTTCGTTTTTTTCTCATTTTTTTTATTTACCTTTGCACCCAACAAGAGACTATGACAAATAAACGCACATCATACACTGGGAGAAGGCTCATCCTGATGGTTATCATCCTGTTGGCAGGATGCATCTCGATTCTGGCACAGGGCAAGAAGTCACTGGCCAAAGTGGACTATCGCCTGGAGATGCAGGGAAGCCTCTCTGATGGCAACACCCCACTATGGCTCAATGCCAACCGATACGGACTGAGCTCGTTAGAAGAAACCAACGGCTACGTGCGTGCGGTGGCGTGCGTACATTTTTCAAAAAAAGATGCTCAAGGATACGAGGATAACACAGAAGAGCCAAATACGAAATGGGATGCTTCCCTCGGTCTTGACATGGTAAAGCCCATTCATTACACAAGCCCCGTGGTGGTGCAGCAGGCCTTCGGAGAAGTGCGCTGGCTAAAAGGGGCGCTCACGGTGGGCAGTAAGGAGTGGCCAATGGAACTGAAGAACCCGCAACTCTCCAGCGGAAGCCAGACGCTGGGCATCAACGCACGACCTGTGCCGCAAATCCGACTGGCTCTCTCCGACTACTGGACGCTACCCTTTGCCAACGGATGGCTCCACCTGAAAGGGCATATCGCCTACGGCATGATGACCGACGATCATTGGCAGCACGACTTTACTCAGCGACAGTCGAAATATGCCGACCACGTGAAGTATCACAGCAAGGCGGGCTACCTGAAGATAGGCAACGCAGAAGTGTTCTGCCCTTGGTCGGTGGTTCTGGGCTTGGAGATGGCCACACAGTTTGGCGGAACAGCCTACGTGCCTACCGTGACAGGATCTGAACTGGTGGCCAAGACGGGCGAACGTGGACTGAAAGGTCTATGGCACGCTTTCCTCCCTGGAGGTGCCGACACAGGCGAGGATACTTATCAGAATGTCGCGGGCAATCAGCTCGGCAGCTGGCTCCTGCGTGTCAACTACGATGGCGACGACTTCGCTGCCAGCATCTATGTTGACAAGTTCTTTGAGGATCATTCGGGCATGTTCATGATCGACTACGACGGATATGGAGAGGGCTCTGAATGGCAGCAGAAGACGCACCGCCGCGTGTTCGTCTATGCTCCGAAGGACATGATGCTCGGCGCAGAACTGGGCTTCAAGCAGAGCCGATGGGTAGACCAGTTGCTCTTCGAATATCTCTACACGAAGTATCAGAGTGGCCCCATTTATCACGACCATACGGCAGGCGTGGCCGACCACCTCGGCGGAAAAGACAACTATTACGACCATTATATCTACCCAGGTTGGCAGCATTGGGGGCAGGTAATGGGCAACCCTCTGTTCCGTTCACCTATCTATAACGATGGTGAGAAACAAGACGCAAACGGTAAGCGCATAGAGATAGGCAATAGCCGCTTCGTGGCGCTGCATGCCGGACTGTCGGGCGAGCCCCTTGACCGACTGCGCTACCGTCTCTTGGCCACTTGGCAGGAGGGACTAGGAACCTACGAGCGTCCTTGGCTGAAGAAGCATCATAACGTGAGTCTCATGGGAGAGGTGGTCTATCGCTTCGACTACGGATGGCTCAAGGGCGTCAGCCTCAAAGGTGCTGCCGGCACGGACATCGGAGGCATCCTTGGCAATAACTATGGTTTTCAATTGACAATCGCTAAATCAGGAAGGTTATGAAGGTTGAATTAAGAACTGAGAGAATAAATCAAGGTGCGAGATTCGAGGCACGGGGCACGTGGACGGCTGCGACACTCTCATTGTTGGTATGCCTGCTGATGCTCTGCGGATGCGACGTGGAGATGTCGCACAACGGCGATTTAGACGGTCTTTGGCGACTGGAGGCTATAGACACCATCGCCACTAACGGTCATCATGATATGGGCGAAGAACTCCGTGCCTGGTCGTTCCAGAACAAACTGCTCGAGTTGCGCGACCATACTGCTACAGCAGGAGCCTTCCTCCTGCGCTTCGACCATCACGACAACCAGCTCCGAACCTACGCTCCCTATGTCTTCAATCGCGAGAGTGGCGACTATCCCGTAGAGGACCCCGCATTTCTGAAACCCTTCGGCATCCACAAACTCGACACCCACTTCGTCATCGACCAGCTCTCCTCCTCCCGGATGCGTTTGCGCGACGATACCCTCATCCTCCATTTCCGCAAGCTCAACTGACCGTTTCTGTTCCCCCTCGTCCCCCATGCTGCGTCATCGTCGCAGCACATCGTCTCCCAATGCTGCGTCATCGTCGCAGCATATTTATCCCTTTATGCATTCGTGCGATAATTGATTTACGTCAACAAAGCGCGTTTTTTTTCAGAAAAACCGAACCCGTTTTGATGGCCGTATGGCAGAAAGTGCCTACTTTTGCAGCCGAAAAAATTGATTTTATTCAATGTAATCAAGATTATTAACTCATTAAAAGAAAGAAAAAAAATGAAGCAATTTTTCATGACATTGGCAGCTGCCATCGTGACAGTAAGTGCAAGTGCACAGGTTTACATGGGTGGATCAGTAGGTATCAGCAGCGTGAAGCTTGGCGACGCTGATGCTGAGACAACGTATAAGGTTCTGCCCGAAATCGGCTACAACATCACCTACGGTCTGTACTACAACTTCTAAGAAGATAGTTCTACAAAAACATCACGGATCACACGAATGGTCCCCTTATCAATCTAGGGGCATTTCGTGTGATCCGTGTTCTTTTCAATGAGCGTGCTTAAAGGGTCTGTAGGTAGCGTTCTGCATCAAGCGCGGCCTTGCAACCGCTGCCTGCAGCTACTACTGCCTGACGGTAGACAGGATCGCAGACATCGCCTGCCACAAAGATACCGGGAAGTTTGGTCTGCTGCGTCTGTCCAACGGTCTTCAGATAGCCCACCTCATCCGTGTCGAGCCACTCGCGGAAGACGCTAGAGTTGGGCGTATGACCGATGGCGAGGAAGAACCCGTCAATAGCCACATCATAATGTTGCTCGTCGGCTTCACCCTTGCGCTTCACCAGATGCATTCCCTCCACGCCGTTCTCGCCGTAGAGTCCGGTTGCGTTGTGTTCAAAGAGAATCTCGATGTTCTCAGCCTGCATCACGCGATCCTGCATCACCTTCGATGCGCGCAGGAATGGCTTTCTCACCACCAGATAGACCTTCTTGCACAGTCCCGATAGATAAAGGGCGTCCTCGCAGGCTGTATCACCACCACCAACTACGGCGCACACCTTCTTCCGATAGAAGAAACCGTCGCAGGTGGCACAGGCTGATACGCCTTGTCCGCGATACTTCTCCTCGTCGGCCAGTCCCAAGTACTTTGCAGATGCACCTGTAGCGATAATCACAGCATCGGCCTCTATCTCGTGTCCCTCGTCAGTCCAGAGATGATACGGACGACTGGAGAAGTCTACTCGCTCGATGACACCGTCGCGGATATCGGCACCGAAGCGCTCTGCCTGTTGACGAATCTCCATCATCATCTGGTTGGCATCTACTCCTTCGGGATAACCTGGAAAGTTTTCTACTTCTGTAGTCTGCGTAAGCTGTCCGCCCATCTGCAAGCCACAATACTCTACAGGCTGCAGATTGGCACGCCCAGCATAGATGGCAGCCGTATAACCTGCGGGTCCGCTGCCTATAATCAACAATTTTATGTGTTCCATGATAATTCTTAGAAGTTTAGAAGTTCAGGAGCTTAAGAAGTTCAGGTGTTACAGAAGTTCCTCGATAGCCTTAGCGATGTTCTCGAACTTGGCTGTGGGTTCGAAGCGAGCCACCACCTGTCCTTGCTTGTTAATAAGGAACTTGGTGAAGTTCCACTTGATGTCAGCATTCTCCTTATAATGGGGATCAGCCTTGGTGAGCATATCGTCGAGAATGTGAGCAATAGGATGCTCCATATCCCAACCGGCAAAACCCTGCTGTTCCTTCAGGAACACGAACAGCGGATCGGCATCTTCACCGTTCACCTTCACCTTCTTGAAGCGCGGGAAATCGGTGCCGTAGGTCAGTTTGCAGAACTCATGAATGCTCTCATCGGTGCCAGGAGCCTGCTGGCCGAACTGGTTGCAGGGGAAATCCAGGATGGTGAATCCCTGGCCATGATAAGTCTCATAAAGCTTTTCAAGCTCGTCGTACTGCGGTGTAAAGCCACACTTCGTGGCGGTATTCACAATAAGAATCACTTCGTTGGCATACTCTTTCAACGATACTGGTTTGTTTTTTCTGTCTTTGACAGAGAAATCATAGATTGTTTTCATTTTTCTTACAGTATAAAAATATACTGCAAAGATAGCAATAAAAAATGAAACCTGCAAAGCCACAGGTTTCATTTATTGATTTTTAACCAACTCAAGTGTGCGCCTGATAGGACTCGAACCTACACAACCGGAGTTACCAGATCCTAAGTCTGGCGCGTCTACCAATTCCGCCACAAGCGCATCCCATAATGCCATTTGAGGGAGCCTATTCGGCCTGATACCCCCCAAATGCTGTGCAAAGGTACACGCTTTTTGTGGAAAATACAAAAATATCGCCATTTTTTTTCGTCTTTCATAAAAAAAACGTTAACTTTGCACCGTAAACAATTACAAACAAGAGCTATGAATAAAACTATATTTTGCTTTTTCGCGATGTGGTTGCTATGCCTTTCGGGTATCTTTGCCGACGACCTGTACCTCAAAATTTCTGACCCAGAACAGGTGGAAACCAGCAATGAGTATGCGCTGGTGAGCCAAAACAAACGCGCGATGATGGCATTCGACGGAAGTAAGATTGGATATGTAGGTACGGCAACAAACTGGATTGGCGACGACGACGGCATCGTGATTCCCTACGACGAGAAACAGCAACCTTCACTCCTCAACCTGATTAAGGCGGGAAACTACTACGTGATACACTTCAAGGGTACGGAGTATTGCTTAGGGGCATCGGGCAGCAAAAACAGCGCAAAACTCATCACAATCACTTATTCTGATGATATCGTGGACGACACAAGGGCTCTCTGGCAACTGGTGCCACACGACGGCGAGATGGCTCTGCAAAGCGTGAAGGTGGGCTATCATCTGGTCTACTCGAACAGCACGTTTAAAGTGGCAGCCAAAACGAGCAACAGCCAATATGTGAACCTCTTTCAGAAGATTGGCGAAGGCATTAGAATGCCCTCATCAGGATATGTCACCTACGTGGCAATGAATCCTACCGACTTTACGCAGACACCTGGGATGCAGGCCTGCAAGGTGATGGCCGCAACAAAAAGCAGGGTGAATATCATTCCGATAGAAAAGGCTCCGAAGAATACGGCTGTGGTGCTTCATGGAAAAAAGGGCTGCTACCCCATCTATGAGACCTCGGAAAGCGTGGAACCCGTCAGTGGCAACCTGCTGAGAGCGTCAGACGGAAGCGTGAGCCATCGGTCAGACGGAATGAACTACTATACACTGGAAGACAAAATCACGTATGGTCCAGGTTTCTATCGGGTGGAGAAAGACAATATCGTGGCTGAGCGGACAGCCTATCTCATTATTCAAGGCGACGACAGAGACGCGGAGTTCATCTCGATTGTAGAGGGCCCCCCAACTGGTATTGAAACGATGAACACCAAAATGCTTCATGAGAGAACCTACGACTTGATGGGAAGAACTGCCTCTTCCGGCAAGCTTCCACAACGAATAGTCGTCAAGTCGGGAAAGAAGTACGTGCAAAACTAAGGTTTGAACATGAAGCATTGAGAAATTATTCTACGCGGATGGACATCGTCTGTGGGTCGAAATGCATCCCCTTTTTATTGAGGAATCGTCCGAGACTGCCATCGTCGGCAAGTTCTCGGGGCGAACCGATGGCTACGGCTGAGCCAGGCAGCATCAGCCAAAGCGTATCGGCTATCTGAAGGGCCAGCTCCATGTCGTGCGTGGAAAGGAAGATGGTCTTCTGCGTTTCACGACTCAACTGGTGCAGCAATTGCAGCATTTCCACCTTACTGGGATAATCGAGGAAGGCGGTCGGCTCGTCTAAGTAGATGACGGGTGTCTGCTGTGCCAGCGCCTTCGCTATCATCATCTTCTGGCGCTCACCATCGCTCAGCGTCTGCACCATACGCTCTCTCAACGACTCAATGCCCACCATACGGATGCTGTCTTCCACAATCTGCTTATCTTCGGCATTGAGTGTGCCCCAGAAGCCTGTATAGGGCGAACGTCCCAAGGCAATAAGTTCAAACACTGTCATGTTCTGTACATCAGGCTTGGAGGTGAGCACCACACCGATGAGGCGAGACAGATCGCGGTCGGAGAGTTGCGAGATGGGCTTTCCATTGATGAAGATGTCTCCACCTAAAGGGGGCTGGAAAGCAGAAAGCGTGCGAAGCAGCGTCGACTTGCCCACTCCGTTCGGCCCAATCAGGCACGTCAGTTTACCGGGCATGATGTCGGCGGTGATATTGTCGGCCACCACTTTCCTGTTGTTTTTGGCCGTATAGCCAATAGAAAGTGAACGGAGGGAAATGCCTCCCTGCACCCTTTCAGAGGGTGCTTGAGTCAAGTTGTTAGCGGTTGTTTCCATAGATGAATAATAACAGTTAATTACAAACTATTGTTCAACTCTCAATCCTCAATGTTCAATGTCTAAACAAAGAACGTGCAAACTCAATAATGGTATCGCGTCCACGACGGAAGTCTTCGTCGAGGAGGTCAAGCCGATAGTCGGGCTGGATGCCGTTCTCGGTACTCTGTCGGTTGCGGTCGTACATCGGACAGGCGCTGAAGCGAACTGTCCAACCGTTGGGCATCTCACTGGTGAAGGGTAGTCCTGATCCACCTCCCGTCTGATCGCCCACAACGATGACGTTGGGCATGCACTTCATGTATTTCACGAACTCGTTGGCAGCCGAGAACACTTGCCGGTTGGTGAGCAGCACCACAAGTTTCTGCCATCTGACGCCACTACTCGGCTTCAGTATCTGCTCTTCCATCTTCGAGAAATCGTTATGTCCGCGACCCGTCTTGTGCTGCATATAGCCCACCAAGCGCTCTTCGTTGGTGAAGCGGGCTGCCAGCTTTTCGGCTGTCTGCAGGTTGCCACCGCCATTATCGCGGATGTCGATGATTAATGCCTGACAGGGAGCCAGATAGAAAAGCACATCGTCAAGGTTGCCGTTGCCCACACCGCTCTGGAACGAACCATAATAGATGTAGCCGATATTGTCGTCGAGTTTTCTGTATTTCAGTCCGGAGGCTATCCGGTAGTCGGTACCCAAGTAGCGGTTGAGCAAAGAGTCGGAGAAGTTGCTGGGATAGTCTTCGTGCCACGACCAATAGCGAGCCACATCGAACGAAGCATAGAGATTCACATGACCATCGTGCAGTTCGCCTATCATGTTGGCCATTACCTGGAACAGCTGGCGCTCGCTCATCTCGGCATCTATCTGGCGGGCGTAGCGCTGATGCACTTCGTCCCAGTCGACGCCCTTCTCGTTGAAAAAGCAATAATGCTCGTCGATGATTTTCCACAATGCCTCAAAATTGCCTTGTGGGTTGTCGGCATATTCTTCCTCTTCTACACAAGCTACGAAGAAGAGCGACAGAAAAACAATCAGAAACTTACAGATTTTTGACATAGCCTATGATGAAGAGGTGTGAATAAGTGTGATATTTCAGATGGTTGACCTCAGCCTGCTCATAGTCGCCTAAATAGCCGACACGCAGGGCTGCATGCCTAAAGGGGATGTCTGCCACCAGCGAATGGCGTAGCGTGGGGGCAGCAAAGAGGGTCGTAGGCACGATGTTGTGATCATAATTGCCGCGCGAGAAAATCTCATAATACGACTGTCCGTAGTTGGGACTGAAAAGCAAACCGAAGAAGGGGGCTGCCACTTCGTAGCGCAGACGAATGGCCTTGCGGAACAGCGGGAAGCAATAGGTAGCCTGAGCTGACGGGCCTACGTTCAGATAGATACGGGCTTGAGCGGGGTTGTTGCTGTTGCGTGTGTTGTAAAGGAAGCCTACACCGCCTTCGGCCTGTCCTCCGGCAGCGAGCATCCATCTACTGTTGAGATTCCAGGTATGTCGATAGGCCAGGTTGAGCGTATAGAGACCCGACAGATAATCTACGTTCTCAGCTCGCGGAGAAGCGATGGCCAATGCGCCCGAATGTGTGAAGACGCGCTGCCAGGCGGGATGATTCTTCAGCTTGTGGATGCTTTGACCAACAACGCGAAACTCTGTTCCCGTGTATTCCTCTTGGCTGATATACGTGTCAAGGATGTTTGTCGCTCCGATGCCAACCTGCAGCGAACGCTCGTCGGCTCGCTGCAACTGATCGTTCTGAGCTTCGCTCTCTTGTGCCAGAAGGGTTGTTCCCATCATAAGCAACAGCCCTTGCATGAGTATCTTCTTAAAGTTCTTCATCGCCAAACAGACTTAGTTGAATACTTGTATCGTCGCTCGCAGATGGTTTCTTCTTGCTTCTTGAGGGCTTTTCAGGTTCGGGTTCTTCAGCTGGCTCCTCTACAGGTTCTGAGGGAGAAGTCGTCTCTTCTGTCGATTCTGGTTCTTCTGCTTCGGGTTCGGGCAGCTTGATGGGTTCCAGTTGCTCGATAGTTTCTACTTCCCAATTGGTGAGTCTCTTACCATTCGCCTTGAATCCCTTGACGCCTACGAACTCTTCTGCCTCGATTTCTATAGCTGGACGATGAGCATCATGACCGCCTAACACCACACGGATGCGGGGATAGGGTTGGTCGGTAATCATCACCAGACGATTGTTGGCGTTGTCGCCCAGATAGGTCTGCTTGCGCTTCGAGGCTTCCATCAGGAAGCGCTTCAAGTAAGGATAGCCATGCTGGTCGGCATTATAGAGCACAGCCGTCCACACTTTCTCGGGCTGATATTTCTCAATGCGCATGATGTTGTCTTCATAGTGGTTGTTAACGTCGAAGTTCGACAGATAGAACTCACCGTTATCGAGCATCACCAGAATTCGGTCGTCGTCGTTGAACTCGCCCAAATACTGTCCGTGCTCATCGTAGTTGAGGCGCTTCACATCGGGATCGAACCACACCTTCCGGCCACCCAGCGTGCTATGCCCGTGACTCTTCAGCGATATCTTCTGCACAGCATACTTGGTGAGCAGATTGCCCTTAGCAGTCTTGCCCTTGATACCTACCTCGCTGAAGTCCTTTTCATAAATCAGCTTCTTGCGCTGAGGTGACGGTTCCAGTTGTATCTTGATAATCTCTGCCTCGCCGTTCGGGTTGGCGGTGAAATAGACCACCTTGCTGTCTTTCGTGCCCTGCGTCAGCTCGTATTCTCGATCGCGGGTTGCTGTGGTGATATTGAATCGCTTGATATAGTAGTTGCCCTGCTTGCCGTCGCGATACACCATATTATAAATGGTACGCTTGTCGTTTTTCTTGAATACGCCGAGATGGATGATTCCCTTGCCTACAAAAATCTTTTCGGCCACACGCACTACTTTCATCGTTCCGCCACGATAGAAGATGATGATGTCGTCGATATCCGAACAGTTGCACACAAACTCGTCTTTCTTCAAACCGGTACCGATGAATCCTTCCTGGCGATTGATGTAGAGCTTCTCGTTGGCTTCCACCACCTTCGATGCCTCAATGGTATCGAAGTTGCGGATTTCCGTCAGACGCGGATGGGCTGCAGCATATTTCTTCTTGAGCGAGAGGAACCAGTTAGTGGTGACGTCTACCATGTGGTTCAGCTGATGCTCGATGTCGGCTATCTCTTCTTGTATCTTCGCCATCAGCTCGTCGGCCTTGTCCTTGTTGAACTTCAGGATGCGCTGCATCTTAATTTCCATCAGTCGGAGGATGTCGTCCTTGGTCACCTCGCGCACCATTTGCGGATAGAAGGGAGTAAGTCGCTCGTCAACATATTCACAGGCGGCATCCATCGTGGGTGCTTGTTCGAAGGGCTTTCCCTTATAGATGCGCTCCTCGATGAAGATTTTCTCCAACGAACAGAAGTGGAGCTGCTCAAGCAACTCGTGTCTGCGAATCTCTAATTCCTGACGGAGCAGGTCCATCGTATGGTCTACGTTATGGCGCAGCACATCGCTCACAGTGAGGAATTTCGGCGTATTGTCCTCAATGACACAGCAGTTAGGCGAGATGTTGCACTCGCAGTCACTGAAGGCATAGAGCGCATCGATGGTCTTATCGGAGCTGGTGCCAGGAGCCAGATGCACATGAATCTCTACTTGTGCGGCCGTGAGGTCTTCCACATGGCGCACCTTTATCTTGTTCTTCTCGGTGGCTCGCAGAATGCTGTCAATGAGCGTCTCGGTGGTTTTGCCGAAGGGTATCTCGCGGATGACGAGCGTCTTGGGGTCGAGTTTCTCTATCTTGGCTCTCACCTTGAGGATACCGCCACGAAGACCGTCGTTGTATTTCGACACGTCTATCGAACCACCTGTCGGGAAATCGGGATACAGCGTGAAGGGTTCTCCGTGAAGATAGCTCACGGCCGCATCGCATAACTCTCCCACATTGTGGGGCAGAATCTTGGTGGAAAGTCCCACAGCAATGCCTTCTGCTCCCTGAGCCAGAAGCAGCGGGAACTTCACAGGCAGCGTGATGGGTTCCTTGTTGCGTCCGTCGTACGACATCTGCCACTCGGTAGTCTTCGGATTGAATACCGTTTCCAAAGCAAACTTCGACAATCGGGCCTCGATGTATCGCGGAGCTGCAGCCTTACTGCCCGTGAGGATATTACCCCAGTTTCCCTGACAGTCGATCAGCAGATCTTTCTGTCCCAGCTGTACCAGAGCGTCTCCAATAGAAGCATCACCATGTGGGTGAAACTGCATCGTGTAGCCCACGATGTTGGCTACCTTGTTGTAACGTCCGTCGTCCATTCGCTTCATCGAGTGAAGGATGCGGCGTTGCACAGGTTTCAGGCCATCGTCGATGTGAGGCACAGCACGGTCGAGAATGGTATACGAGGCATAGTCGAGAAACCAGCTCTGATACATACCGCTCAAATGGTGTACAGCTGATGCATCGAAACGGTTCACGGGCCGATAATCTGAATGTACTTCTTCTTGAAGTTCGTCGTTAAGTTCTATATCTTTGATCTCGTCGTCCATAGGTATTCAAATAATTTGCAAAAATACAAAAAAAATCCCTAACATGCGAGTAAAGTGCAAAATTATTAGCGTTTTTTATGTTTCATCCCTCCCAATTGCCATCTATCCTCCTTCCTACATAGCGGTGAATCATACGCCATCAAGACAAAGAAAAGAGGGTGTGCCAATTGACTCACCCTCTTTGCTTTTATTCTTGTTCCTTACGGTCGTCTACGTTATCGCCTTCGGTAGGTTTCATCTCACTTTCGAAGTCGGAGATTCCGTTTTCGATGAGGATATTATACCACTGAAGCAGTTTCTTGATGTCGCTGTTATGAACGCGATCGCGGTCGTAGTTGGGCAACACATCAGCGAAATAGGCCTGCAGCTCAGCTGCCGAGCATTTCTTGAAGTCGATTGAAGCGGGCTTGCCCTCTTCTTTGTCGCGAACGCTGGCCAATACGGTCATCAGCGGCACATCGTCGGTATCGGTGAACATCGCGATGTCGGCAAGCGACGTAACGCGGTCGGTTCCGAAGACGGGCATGCGCTTATGCGAAGCGTCGAGCATCTCCACAATCAGATTTCTGTTGCCTCTTGAGAGGAGTTTGTAAAGTCCTGGTTTTCCTGCAATGGATAAAATAGTCTGTTGCTGTTGCATGTTATTTGTTTATTAAGTGAATAATAGTATCTATTTGTTTGTTGATATCTTCTACGCCGTCATTGACAATGATGTAGTCGCTTCGCTGCTGCACAATTTCCTGCGGCCATTGGCGACCCATCCATTCGAGCACTTTCTCTCTACTGATGCCATCCCTGCGGCTCACTCTCTCAAGGCGTACTTCCAAGGGAGCCACCACACAGATGGTCTTGTCGACCAATCGGTGGAATCCGCTTTCGAAGAGGATGGCACACTCCATCCATTGATAGCCACTGGCCTTAAAATCAGCTGCTACAACAGGATGAACGATGTCGTCGATGGCTCGTGCGTTCGTTTCTGAAGCCAACAAGTACTGCGCCATCACAGCTTTATTAAGATGCCCCTCGATATAGACATCAGCGCCCACGAGTGCCTGGAGTCGTTGTTTCAGATCGTCGCTCTCACGCATCAGTCGCTTAGCGGCTGCATCGCAGTCATAGATTCGAATGCCCCGCTGCTCCAAGAGTCTGCATACATAACTCTTGCCGCTGCCTATACCGCCGGTGAGTGCTATCTTCATTTTTCTTCGATTACATAATCCACCTGTTCCACTTCTGTACGCGCATTACGAACACCGTGGGGCACAGCTTTCAGATAAAGACTACATTTGTCGGAACCGCTCTCTGCAATCTCGTTGTAGTCTACCACCACCTTGAAATGCTCCGGATGGATGCTGCGCACATTGCTGGCACCTGCCACAAAGAGCACTTTCACCTTCGAGGGGAAGGTTCGCAGTATCTTGCCTTCGGGCATATTGATGGCCACGATGGGTACTTCGCGCGTCTCTTCGGTGAGCACATCGGGATAGACTGACATCTTCACCTTAGCCGGGATGCACTTCACCCCGATCATCCGCGCCAACGAGACATCGGTCTCTACGGTATCGGTAATGTTGGTCAGCCCGACCAGTTCTGTAGCAACATACTTGATGCTGTCGAGCTTCTCGCGGGTAGCGTAAACAGTGACCTGTTCTGGCGAGAACTTCACTTTGGCGATATAGAAGCTCTGACCCGCTATCACGTTGCCGTTGAGCTTCACCGACACCTTCTTGTTGTCGCCATTATTGTAAGTGAACTCGTAGCGCTCGGGCTTCACCGACACAATCTTCGACGATTTGTAGAGCTGTCGGTAGATGAGTTTCTGCAGCTCTGAGGCCGTCAGTCCACCTTTTCCGTTACCTTTATTAAAGGTATGAAAGGAAATGGAGATAGGCTGCTGCTGACCCGAATAGAGATACGACAGAAGCATGTAGCCCTTGTCGCGTACCGTTACGCGAAGTGTGTCGTCGGTAGAGCTGGTGATGACTGCACTCTTGGGCACGCCGTCCAGCTTCGTACATAACACTATCTCGCGCTCGTAGGTTTCGTTCAGGGTCATAACGAGCCAGAATGTTCCGCTCAATAAGAGAAAGAACAAAAATATCAGGAACTCTTTGTTAGCGACGCTGAAGAAGAAGTTCCTGACTTTTCTGAGAAATCCCTCGTTTCTGTCGCTCATTTACTTGGTTTGAGTCAAGGCGGAAGCATCGTTGAACACATAGCCTAAGTCTACCTTAATGACTACGCCCTTGGCTATTTCAACATCTACGCTCCTACTTTCCAGATTCACTTTGCGCACGGTGCCGTAGATACCGCCACCCGTAACCACTTTCGAACCTTCGGTCAGCGAGTTCTGGAACTCGCGAATCTTCTTCTGCTTCTTCTGTTGTGGCATGATCATGAAAATCCACATGATGGCGAAGATGGCCACCATCATAATCAGAAACGACCAGTCAGCACCACCACGGGCCTGAGCTGCCAATAAGATTGTTGTTTGCATATTTACTCGTTGTTTTGAATGTGATTATTCTCTTTGCGACGTACCTCGGGCAGGGGCTTGAGCAACTTGCCTTCGGCAGCCAACTGCCGGGCAATGGTGTCGAGCATACCGTTGATGTAGCCGGAACTCTTGTTGGTGGAATAGACTTTAGCCAACTCCACATACTCGTTGATGCTGACGTTGATGGGGATGTCTGGGAAGGATATCATCTCGGCGATAGCCACCTGCATGATAATCATGTCCATAAAGGCCAGTCGACTGAAATCCCAGTTCTGCGACACGATGCCCATATAGCCCTGATACTCGGAGGCATTCAGAATGGCCGTACGGAAGAGTTTCACCGCGAAGTCGCGGTCTTCCTTATCCTTGAACTCAGGAAGCAGCTCCATATCCGATCCCTTCGAAGGGTCAAAACGACGGATGGTCTTCAGCACGAATGTGTCCACCACCTCTTTGTCGTCGTTCCAATAAAGGCTCTTTTCCTCGAGAAGCGAGTCGAAGTCTTCGTTGTCCATAATGAGCAACTTATAGAGCTTGCGCCACAATTCTCGGTCGCAGTCGTAAGAGTCCTCCGCTGCATCCATATAGTCGCGATAGGCCTCGCAGGCTTCGATGCGCGAATAGAGCTTGCGAACAAACTCAACATCGTCGTCCCACGACATCTTCTGCGTCTCGATAAAGTCGTTGAGCATGTGGTTTTCCTCTAACTGGAGGACAAACCGATTGTTGGCAAACTTGGCTGATGGCGGTTGTGTTCCCTCGCGACGTGCACGAGCTTCGCCTACTTCCACGTGGCGCCGAGCTTCTTTTGTGATGGCAACAATCAATTGTAGCAAGTAATTATACAGGTGATAAGCCTTCGAGAGGCTGAAGATCAGTTCCTTCTCAGCCTTGTCGATGTTATTACTTCCATTCTGTTCGTAGGCATATACCAGCTGTACTACCTTGATACGAATCAATTCTCTGTTTATCATCTTTCTCCTTAATTTATATAAAGGTCAGCATAAAATTCGTTGCAAAGATACGGCAAAATGCCGTGAATACCAAGAAATCATGCTTTTTTTTGCTATTTTTTTTGAAAAATGTTGCAAGTTTTGCAGAAAAGCAATACCTTTGCACCGCTTTTTCAGAAGCATACGCCTGACAAGCCCTTCGGCGAGCAGGATGGTGTGATGGCGAATTAAGCACATTCAATTATTTACAAACTTAATTTAGAGTAACACATTTATGAAAGAAATGAACGTTATCGGCCAGAAGCGTGCCGAAACTGGTAAGAAAGCTACCAAGCTGTTGAGAAAAGAAGGTTTGATTCCCTGTAACCTCTATGGCGAGGCCAAGGACGAGAACGGCCTGCCCAAGGCTCTCTCGTTTGCCTGCACATTCAACGAGCTGCGCAAGGTGGTCTACACACCGCACATCTACCTGGTGAACCTCGTCATCGACGGCGAGAGCCACACAGCCGTGATGAAGGAATTGCAGTTCCACCCCGTAACCGATGCCCTGCTGCACGTTGACTTCTTCGAGGTTCACGAAGAGAAGCCCATCACGATTGGTGTTCCCGTGAAGCTCTGCGGTCTGGCACAAGGTGTTCGCGACGGTGGCCGTATGGCTCTCATCGTACGCAAGGTGAACGTAACTGCTCTCTATCAGAATATTCCTGAAACGCTCGACATCGACGTAACCGATATGAAGATCGGTAAGAGCATCAAGGTGGGCGACCTCAAGTTCGAAGGCCTGGAGATGGCTACCAGCAAGGAAGTCGTTGTTTGCACCATCAAGGCTACACGTAAGTCGAACGCTGCCGCTACGGAGGAGACTGAGGAGAATGCCGAGTAGTCTTCTGAATCTTTTCAAGAAAAAGGACGACACCCAGATGGATAAATATCTGATTGTGGGATTGGGGAACCCCGGCGCTGAATACGTCGGCACCCGCCACAACACGGGTTATATGGTATTGGACGCCTTTGCTGAGGCGTCCAATACTGCTTTTCAAGACAAGCGCTACGGATTCGTGGCCGAGATGTCGCTCAAGGGAAGGAAACTCTTCCTGCTCAAGCCCACCACATTCATGAACCTCAGCGGCAATGCCGTGCGCTACTGGATGCAGAAGGAGAACATTGAGCAAAGCCGACTGCTGGTGATTGTCGACGATCTGTCGCTCCCGCTCGGAACGTTCCGGCTGAAAGCCAACGGATCCAACGGCGGACACAACGGACTGGGGCATATCCAGCAGCTCATCGGACAGAACTATGCCCGTCTGCGAATGGGCATTGGCGACGACTTCGCTCGAGGCCAACAAATAGACTGGGTGTTGGGGAAATACTCCGACGACGAACTGAACACGCTCAAGCCCGCCATCGAGACAGCAGTAGAAGTAATCAAGAGCTTTGTCCTCGCCGGCATCGACATCACCATGAACCAGTTTAATAAAAAAGGTAAAAAACCAATCTCGTAATTCATAATTTCGTTATTCCGTTATTTCGTAATTTCGCTATTCGGTAATCTGTAATTCGTTTTTCCTTGGAAACCGCAAGAATTGACAAATGGCTCTGGGCAGCCCGAATCTTCAAGACACGCAGCATCGCAGCTGATGCTTGCAAGAACAGTCGTGTCAGCATCAACGGTGTCAACGTCAAGCCCAGCCGCCCATTGAAGGTTGGCGAGGTGGTCGACGTGAAGAAGGCACCCGTCACCTACTCGTTCCGTGTGTTGAAATGTATCGAGCAGCGTGTCGGTGCCAAGCTTGTCCCCGAGGTCTACGAGAATGTCACCGACCCGAAGCAATACGAGATTCTCGAAATGAGCCGTATCGGCGGCTTCGTCAACCGCGCCCGCGGCACAGGCCGTCCCACCAAGAAAGAGCGTAGAGCCTTAGAGAGCTTCGTGGAGCCCGCCATGTTCGGCTTCGACAACCTCGACGACGAGTTCGACTTCGACGAGTAACCACCTCACAACGAATTACACAGATTTCACGGAGCGTCGGGAATTTCCGAGTTCCGATAATATCATCAATCCATATCCATTGAATATTCCCATTCACCCATCACCCATCATGAACATCGCCATCTTCGTCTCTGGCAGTGGTAGCAACTGCGAGAACATCATCCGCCACTTCCAAGGTTCCGAACTTGTCAACACAGCCCTCGTCGTCAGCAACCGCGCCGATGCCTATGCCCTGACACGAGCCAAGAACCTCAACGTTCCCGCCATCGTTGTCAGCAAGGCCGACCTCAACCGCGAGGACTATCTCCTGTCCCTCCTCGAACAGTACCACATTGACTTCATCGTCCTGGCCGGCTTCCTCCTGATGGCCCCCTCTTTTCTCATCAACCGCTATCCCCGCCGCATCATCAACCTCCATCCCGCCCTGCTCCCCAAGTTTGGCGGCAAGGGCATGTGGGGCCACCACGTCCACGAGGCGGTGAAGGCGGCAGGCGAGACCGTGACGGGTATGACCGTCCACTACGTCAGCGAGGTGTGCGACGGCGGTGAGATCATCGCGCAGTTCCGCACGCCCATCACCCCCGACGACACCCCCGACGACATCGCCGTCAAGGAGCATGAGCTGGAGATGGCCCACTTCCCCCAGGTCATTGAGCAGGTCATCCGCTCTCTTCCCACGGGAGACGATCCTGCATAAAAACACCCCGCGTCCTTCAGAAGCTATGGTCAGGGCTGTCCACCGTCTTGCTGAGGCTGTGCTTCCAGTTGCATGCCTAACTCCACTGCCAGCCCTTTCACTATGTAGATGTTGAATGGACGGAGGAACATGTTCATCGGTCTGTCAAATCTTTTTTCACAATTCACTCTGCGTCACCGTCTTCGGTAAGGACTTTTGCTTCTTCCGAGAGCTTAGGAATCCCAAGGTATTCCGCTATAACTCCTATGTGTTCCCAAAATAGTTGAGTTACATAGTCATCACACATCTTGCTGGCCAATCGTTCCATTGTAGCATCGTCAACGGCGTTGCCGTCGAAGCCAGCTTGGATAAGGTCATCACGATGGACACTTGTTATCTTAAACCATTCTTTATTTCTTTCCATCGTTCTTTTTTGCACTGTCCTTTCTCGGTCGCAAGAACTTATCGCCATTCATGTGAATCATGTGGTCTGGCATTTCAGCAAGCCATATCTCTGTTTCCCAAGCAAGTCGTTCAGAAAACTTCTTGTAGGTTTTGAAGTCCAAGAATGCCGTGACAAATATCATTCCTGATTTCACTCCACTTGTCATGGATGTTATCTCTTGAATGCGCTTGGGGTCCATTGGCCCAACTGAGGTTACGGCTTCAATAAAGTATATCCAGTCTTTATCTGAACGATAGAGCACAACATCTGGCATCTTATCGTGTAAGGTAATGGTGAATCCCAGTTCCTTCAGACGCTCTTCTTTCTTTAAGAGGTCTTTCTGAATGGTATCACCTACATAGAGGCATTCTGCATTGGGAGCAAAACGAGGTGCGAACTCCTCAATGATGGCTTTCTGTAGCTGATTATGTTTTCCGGGACTAAAGGTAAAGTCCTCGCCATTAATCTTAACGGGCATCTTTGTCATCTTTTTCTTTGATGCATATATCTCGATAAGACTCTGATGATTCTTTTTAAAAGCCTTTAAGGGTCTGTCTGAAATGTCAAGCTTCTTTATTATTTTAAGAAATTCATCCGTAAGCCGATAACGATAATCTGGACTATTGGTTGCTTTGCTATTATCTTCTACGATAGCGGCAAAGCAAAAATGGTGAATGGCCTGCTTACGGAAAGTCTCACGTGAGTTTTCCTTATAATCAACATCGTAATTATTGTTCGCAAATTGTATGATGTCATGAATTCTCAGCCATTCGTTGGTAGCTTTTTTCCATTCAGTGTCTTTCTTTATGTTGGCCAATCCAAGAATAGTCAGCACACAGATATTAGATTGTTGATACTGTGGTAACCCAATTTCTTTGAGTAGTTCTCTAATTCTTTCTATCTTATCCATCTGTCTACAATATTATCGCAATTCTGTTCTGTCAATTCCATACCTATCAATTCACGTCCCATCTGCTGAATAGACTCTTTTGAAGGTACTGGCATTAAATTAATCTCCGTCGAGTTCACCTGGGTCGAACCATTGAGAATCCTGTAGTATGCGTCGTAAAGTGTTGAGTTGAGTAGCACATAAAGACCATAAGCCAATTCCGGCGTATCGCACTTAATGTAGTTTATCTTGTTCTGAGTGCTAATGTACTTATACTCGCTATGATCTGCTTTCAAGTAGATTCCGCATTGCAGGCGGCGTTTCTCTTCCTTCGAAGTAAAACGCTTCACAAACAGGTAATCAGTATTCTCCTGCAAGTAGCCTGATTTGTCAGTTACAATATACTCCGATTCCCTACCAGCTGGCCACTGCACGCGTCCGTTTCTGATGTGGTGAGAATAGAACAGCGGGAAAGAACCGTCCTCATCGTTGTCACGCAAGACCTCGCGTGTGCGGAAGTCGACGATAAGCCCAGTACGCATTCGCAGATCGTCAGACTCTAACGTATTCGACTGGCTGTTGACTCGCGAAAGAATCTCTGCCTCATCCTGACTCGTAACAAGGAATACGAACTGATTTGGTGCCACGATGGTATTATAATCGACATCGTAATATTTCATGTCGGCAAAGTCCGAAGTCGCGCTTGATGACATCTTCACATATCTAGGTTTCTCCCTCGTTTTCTTCACCTTGATGATCATCGTCTCCTGCAAAACAGACTCACCGTCAAATACCTTGTCACGACTACCGAAGATGTGGATGTTGGTGATAACACAATGGCGAAACAGGAATTTGCGAAAACGCTCGAAGTACGCTCCAGAAGTCCAAGAGCGGGGAATGATATAAACCATTTCCTCACCTTCCTTCAGATTGTTGATACCCATTGCCCAGAACAGGAAATATAAATTGGGGGCACCATAACAGACCTCTGGCATAGCAAGTGCTTCAGGAGCATCCTTGGCTATCTTCAGATACGGCGGGTTGCCGATAATCATATCAAATTCCTCTGCCTCCTTCTTAAAGAAGTCTGCACAAACGAAGTTCTGAGAAGTCAGGTAGTTGTCAATCCTTATTTCGTACTTGACATTCAGGGATTTCTTCAGATACTCTAAATTCTCTGCCAAAGTGGGGAGGACCTTAGGGTCGTTCTCGTAACAGACAGCAAAGATTTCCCCCTTGTACCCACTGTTTCTGAGTCTTTCCACCAATGCAGTTGTCAACAAACCAGTACCTGCACCAGCATCCAACAACCTTAATTCTGGCTTAGAGAAATCAATAGTAAATAGTGAAGCCATGAATTCTGCCGTCTTTTGTGACGTAAAAAACTGGCCATATTTCTTCCGCTCCTTCTTGGGTATCGACTCCACGAAGGCCGAAGTTACATTATATGCTTTATTTAGAGTATTGCCTACTGACATACAAATCGTATTTTGGTTGCAAATTTACAAATTTTCTGTGAGACTATGACGAAAGCCCACGGGAAATATACATATTTTAATAAAAGACGCACTAAGAAAGGTTCAGAAACATTGTCAACTGGTGTACACTTTACCCTCAGTTGACTACCTTAACCTGAATATTTCATACTCTGCTTAACCCGTCCTTCGACGACCGAATTAT
>ERZ842401.717-NODE-717-length-48808-cov-5.557279_pt1 | contig 48808 bp, 25 predicted proteins | sample MGYA00521270_ERZ842401 | MGnify/ENA primary metagenome ERZ842401 (study PRJEB31892, sample SAMEA3878208) | bioreactor metagenome | biome: Moose rumen | place: Sweden | collected 2011-10 | study: EMG produced TPA metagenomics assembly of the PRJEB12797 data set... | reverse complement strand
AATGCGTTAATCTTCCCAAATCGCTTTCTTTTTACAAGCTTTTTTCGTAACTTTGGCTTCGCCGAAGTTACTTTGTCTCGGAAAAACTCAAATAAATTTGGCTTTTCACTCGACTTTCAGTAACTTTGCAGACGATTAACAAAAACGGAAAGATGGAACCAGAGAAGACTTTTACGGCAGAAGATGTTTATCAGGCCTCTTTGGCTTATTTCGGAGGCGACGAGAAGGCTGCGCGCGAATTGGTGCAGCTTTTGGCAGACAGGAACGAACAGGAGTATGCCTACGGCTACGACAAGAAGGAACTTTCGGCCAAGGGCGGCGAACGCCCGCCAGTGACCGAGGTGCGCCCCCAGGTGCTGGAGTGCGATGTGGTGCGCTTCCAGAACAATAAGGAGAAGTGGGTGGCACTGGTGGGACTGCTTGATGGCTATCCATACGAGATATTCACCGGCTTGCAAGACGATGACGAAGGTATCATTCTGCCCAAGTCGGTGACGAAGGGTAAAATCATCAAGCAGGTGAACCCCGACGGCACCAAGCGCTACGACTTCCAATTCGAGAACAAGCGCGGCTACAAGACCACGGTAGAGGGCCTCTCGGAGAAGTTCAACCCTGAATATTGGAACTATGCCAAGCTCATCTCCGGTGTGCTGCGATATGGCATGCCCATTGAGCACGTCATTAAACTGGTGTCATCGCTACAGTTGAAGGACGAGAGCATCAACACCTGGAAAAATGGTGTGGAGCGTGCGTTGAAGAAGTATGTACAGGATGGCACGGAAGTAGAGAACTGTGACGATGGAATCGAGCATTTTAATCAATAAGTTGCGCCTGTATGCCTATCACGGCGTGATGCCGCAGGAGCGCAGGGTAGGGGGATGGTTTCTCGTTACCTTGCGCGTACATTATAATATTACGCGCGCGATGGAAAGCGACCGTGTGGCCGATACGCTCAGCTATGCCGACCTGTGTGAGTTGGTGAAACGCGAGATGGCAATACCGTCAAGTCTGCTGGAGCATGTGGCCGGGCGCATTGCCCGGGCTGTCGTTGAGCACTATCCGGAAGCTGAGGGATTGGAACTGGAAATCACCAAGGAGAATCCCCCGATGGGCTGTAACTGTCAAGGGGCAGGCGTGCGGTTGGTGGTGACCAATTGATTAATAAATAATAAAACTAAGGTGTGATAAGTGAGTTTCTCACGAATAAAGCGTAATTTTGCACCATGAAGCAAAAAATATTCTTTGTTCTTTTGCTGATGACCTGTTTCCTTTCCACTGTTCAGGCAGCCGGAAAGCATAAGTACACGCTGGTGATCGATGCCGGTCACGGGGGCAAGGATGCCGGTGCCTGTGCCAACCGGGCTATGGAGAAACATATCAACCTGAGTGTTGCACTGGCCTTTGGCCGGTATGTGGAGCAGAACTGCCCCGATGTGCGGGTGATATATACCCGTAAGACCGATGTGTTCGTACCGTTGCATGAGCGTGCGGCTATTGCTAACAGGAACAAGGCCGATGTCTTCGTCTCTATTCATACCAACTCGCTGCCAGGCAAGCGCCCCAAGGCGATAACGGGAATGGAGACCTACACCATGGGTATGCGGCGTAGCGACGAGAAACTGAGTGCCGCCAAGCGCGAGAACGAGGTGATCCTGATAGAGAAAGACTACCGGCAGCACTATTCAGGCTATGATCCGCGTTCGCCAGAGAGCATGATGATTTTCGAAATCATGAACGAGACAAATATGGCTGAAAGTGTGGAGCTGGCCCGTCTTATTCAGCAATACACCAGCAAGACGGCAGGACGCGCCAACCGTGGTGTGCGCCAGGATGCTTTCCTGGTGCTGCGCGAGACATCGATGCCGGCCTGTCTGGTGGAGCTGGGCTACATCACAACACCGTCAGATGCTGCTTATCTGACCAACAAAAATAATGTTGACCGTATGGGGCGCGGCATTTATCAGGCCTTTGTCGCTTTCAAGAACAAACAGCAGGGCAAAGCCGTTCCTGAGATACCGGCACCAAAAGCAGAAGCAAAGCCTGTGGCAGCACCGAAAGCGGAAGTAAAGCCTGTGGCAGCACCGAAAGCGGAGGCAAAGCCTGTGCCGGAACCGAAGGTGGAACCGCAGCCTGTTGTTCGTGATACGGTTCCAGAGGAGACGGTGACGGTAGTCGCCCCAGTGAAGACCGACACCCTTCAACAGGCACCCACGCCTGCAGAGGTGCAACAGGAAGAAAAGCAGGAGCAGCCTTCCGATGCCATCATCTTTAAAGTGCAGCTCTTTGCCAGTGGCACACAGTTGAAGAGCGGCGATAAGCGTTTGAAAGGACTGACATCCGTTGACTCCTATCGGGAGGGCGGATTGTGGAAGTATACGGTAGGTGCCTCGGACAACTATAATGAGATCTATCGGTTGCGCAAGCAAGTGCTCGACAAGTTCCCACAGGCTTTCATCATCGCGTTCCGCAATGGTGAAAAGATAGATGCAGGCAAGGCCTATCAGGAATTTAAACAGAAAAGAAACAGAAAATAACCTATGATGAAGTTGACCAACGAAGTGAAGATTGCCCTCGTGGCAATTGTAGGTATCGTACTCTTGTTCTTCGGATTGCAGTATCTGAAGGGCATGAGCATGTTCTCTACGGATGACCATTACTATGCACGTTTCAGCGACGTGACGGGCATGTCGGCTGCCAGTCCCATTTATGCTAACGGCTTTAAGGTGGGTGTTGTAGAGCGTATTGACTACGACTACAGCCGCCCCGACAATATCGTGGCCGTGATCAGCATCGACCCGCGACTCAGTCTGCCAAAGGGCACCTGTGCTGAAATCAGCAGCGACCTGTTGGGCAATGTGAAACTGGAACTGAAGTTGGGTTCCAATCCCCTTGACCTTCTTGCAAAGGGCGACACCCTTTTGGGCAGTATTCAGCAAGGCGTGATGGGCAAGGCTGCAACCATGGTGCCCCAGATAGAACAGATGCTTCCCAAGCTGGACTCTATCCTGGCCAGTGTCAACGCTCTGCTTGCTGACCCTGCCATTGCCAATGCCGTTCACAATGTTGACCAGATTACAGCCAATCTGACGACCACGACTCACGAGTTGCACCAACTGTCGGCATCGCTCAACCAGCAGTTGCCCCAGATGCTGACCAAGGCCGATGGGGTGCTGACAAACACGGAAGGGCTGACCCGACAGCTGAACAATGTAGATGTGGCTGCCACGATGAGCAAGGTAGACCAGACACTGGCCAACGTGCAGCAGATGACGCAGGCACTGAACAGCAAGGAGGGTACGCTGGGCCTCCTGATGCACGACGCGCAGCTCTATAACAACCTGAATGCCACCATGGGCAGTGCCGACAAGCTGTTGATTGATCTGAAGGAACATCCCAAGCGTTATGTACACTTCTCAATATTTGGCAAAAAAGACTAGTAATTTTGATTTTGTCTAAATAAAAATCAGCTGTTTAAGGGCGTTTTTCGCTCTTTAATCAGTTGATTTTCAGTTTGTTCGAAACCTGCAAGACTAAAAATAGTAGATTTTTTGTGAAACAATATAAATTGCCGTTAATTAGGAAGTTACAGACTTTGTAAACACAACTACCGATAAAGAACAATTTTGCAGTTTCGAAAAAAATGCCGACCTTTGCATCTGCTAACTGATAGCAAACGACATAATCATTTATATTGATTCATAACTTAACCGCCCGATGCAACAAAGTCATAAGGCGCTTTGGGACAACTGCCTCAATCTGATTCGACAGAATGTCTCTGAGCCGAACTTCAAAACCTGGTTTGAACCCATCGTATTCGAGAAATACGACGAGGCACAGGCTACGTTGCTGGTGAGGGTTCCGAGTTCATACGTCTATGAATATCTGGAGGCTCACTTTGTGCAACTGATGGGGTGGGCATTGAATCAAAGTTTCCATGCCAATGTGAAGCTGACTTATCGTTTGCTGACCGACAAGACCAACAATCTGACGCAGGATGTGGAGAGCGACGGCGCTGTCGATTTGGCTGATGCTTCGCGCGAGGTGACCAGGGCCAACAAAGTGCCTACGGTGCTCGATGCCGCTGTACCTCAGCTGAATCCGCAACTGGATGCTCACAAGACGTTCGACACTTTCATTGAGGGCGATTCCAATAAACTGCCGCGTGCTTTAGGCCTTTCGATTGCCGAGCATCCCGGTCGCTCCAATTTCAATCCGTTCTTCGTCTATGGACCTTCCGGCTGTGGCAAGACCCACTTGATTAACGCCATTGGCGTGCAGGCCAAGCGCATGTATCCGCAGAAACGGGTGCTCTATGTGTCGGCACACCTCTTTCAGGTGCAGTTCGTGGATGCCAAGTTGCAGAACAAAATCAACGATTTCATCAATTTCTATCAGACCATCGACGTGCTGATTGTCGACGATGTGCAGGAGTGGGCTTCTGCCGAGAAGACCGTTGCCACCTTCTTCTATATCTTCGATCATCTGTTCCGGCTGGGCAAGCAGATTATTCTGGCCAGCGACCGTCCGCCAGTCGACCTCAGTTGGCTGAAAGACCGCATGTTGACACGTTTCTCGTGTGGTGTGATTGCTGAGTTGGAGAAGCCCAATGTGCAGCTCTGTGTCGATATTCTGAAGTCGAAATGCCGTCGTGACGGACTGAAGATTGCCGATGAGGTCATTCAGTTCATTGCACAGACAGCCAATGGCAGCGTGCGCGATTTGGAAGGTGTGCTCAACTCACTGATGGCTTATAGCATCGTCTACAACTCCAATATCGACATGCGTTTGGCTGAGCGCGTTATCAAGCGTGCCGTCAAAGTCGACAACCATCCGCTTACGATTGACGATATTCTGGAGACCGTCTGCCAGCACTATAGCGTGTCGCCTCAGAACGTGTTCAGCAAGAGCCGTAAGCGCGACTATGTGCAGGCTCGGCAGGGGTCGGTGTATCTGGCACAGAAGTTTACCAAGATGCCCACTTCGCGCATCGGTCAGTTGATAGGCGGGCGTGATCATTCGACCGTTATCCACAGTTGCTCGGCCATTGAACAGCGTCTGAAGATTGACAAGGCCTTTGTCGAAGAGCTTAACAGCATTGAGAATTCCTTTAAGTTGAAACAATGAGTCGTTTCCTATTGGCATTGGTACTCGTTTTCAGTTTACCGATGCAAGCCGATGGTTTGGATGACATTTGTACGGCCCTTGAGCAGTCATCGTCGTCACAGGTTCAGGAGAAAGTCTATCTGCATACGGATAATACCTGTTATTTCGTAGGCGACACCCTATGGTTCAAAGGCTATGTTGTCCGTGCCGACAACTTGCAGCCCACCGATATGAGCCGCATTCTCTATGTGGAGCTGATCTCTCCCGACGGGTTGGTGGTTGAGCGCCAGAACATCATCATCAGTTCCAAGGGGCACACGTGTGGCCAGTTCGTGCTGCAAGACTCTCTCTATTCAGGCTATTATGAGTTGCGTGCCTATACCCGTTGGATGCTGAACTTCAACGTGCGCCATCATCGTTATCGCCGCCACGACACGTGGGCCTTTTATAACAGGGAGATGGCAGCCGACTATTTCCGCATTTGGGACGGGCTCTACTCTCGTGTGCTCCCCATCTACAGCAAGCCCGATCAGCCCGGTGACTACGACAGCCGCCGCATGTACCAGCGACCCAAAACCCGTATCACAAAGTCCAAGAAAGACAATCTGATAGTCACGTTCTATCCCGAAGGCGGCCATCTGGTGCAGGGCGTGGAGAACCGGGTGGCATTTGATGTGGCCGACCAGAACGGCGAGGCTGTCAACCTGAAGGGAATGGTTCACTCAAAGGGGCAAGGCGATATCTCTGTGAAGACCGACTACATGGGTCGTGGCTCCTTCCTGATTACTCCTACAGACGGTCGTCCCTCCGCCTCTTTCACTTGGAAGGGCAAAAACTATGATTTTGATTTGCCGAAGGTGGAGAAACAAGGTCTTGCCGTCCGGCTCACCGACTCCGTGCTCACGTTGTCAGCCCGTCAGTTGCCGGCCGACCGCCAGTTAGGCTTGTCTGTTCTCTGTCGTGGTTCTTTGAAACATTTCCAGAAACTGCAGTTGCCGGCCGATGGAACACTGACCGTCAACCTCCCGATGCAGGAGCTGCCCACAGGTGTCAACGACCTGACAATCTTCGATGAAATGGGGCAAATTTTGGCCGATCGTCTCTTTTTCGTCAACCATCACGATCAGGACTCCAACATGATTACGGCCCCCATTGTGAAGACGCAGACCTATGCTCCTTACGAGAAGATAGAACTGCCCGTGCAGTGTGCCAATGTTTCTGAGCCTACCCTGTTCTCACTCTCCATCCGCGATACCAATACCGACGAGCCGTCCTACGACAATGGCAACCTGATGACCGACCTGCTGCTGTCCAGCGAGCTGCGCGGTTTCATTGCCTATCCTGCCCACTATTTCGAGGCTGACGATGCCCAGCACCGCTGGCATCTCGACTTGCTCATGATGGTGCAGGGCTGGCGCAAGTATAACTGGAAGGAGCTGAGCAATGGCGAGCGTGAGATGCGCTATGCCCCTGAACACGGAATGACTGTTGAGGGAGCCGTCTATAAGATGCTCGACATCAACGAGGTGGAGCCCGAGGAGATTGAATACTGGCAGGATGGGGTAGGCTACCTGTCGCGTTCCACCAATTCAGCTCTCGATGAAGCTGATCCCTTTGCCGAAGAGGTGGCCACCGACGACTTGGCAACCGTCTCGTCAGTCGATGAAACCGCCACTTCCAGCACCCAGATGCTGGGCGATGTGGAATACGGCTCCTTGGGCAATGCCAACGACCATCTTGGCGTGAATCATAGCAATCTGAAGCACGAGGTGCTGGTCGAGGCCGAGGTGATCGTCGACAGTCAGGTGGCAGGCTCTGTGATGGAGACCGAGAACGGGCGCTTCAAGTTCCAGGTGCCAGCTTTCTATGGCGACTGCTACCTGAACATGAAAGCCTACAATAAGAAAGACTCCGTGAAGAAGAATATGCTGTCGCGCAAGGATGCCAAGGTCTTCGACGAAGATGCCTTCCCCGACTACTATGTGAAGCGCGACCTCTTCTATCCCATGTACACCCATGAGTACACGTTCTACGAGAAGCATCAGCCCGACATTGATACCGAACTGCTCGTCGACACCCTGTCCGATTTGTCCATGGAGAACGATGTCTACGAGTTGGGCAACGTCACGGTGAAAGGTCGCCGTCGTGGTCGTCGTCGTGTTGACTGGAACAAGCCGGCCTTTGTCCTCGATGCCTACGAGCTCTATAATGATATCACCGACCGGGGCCTCTCGTTCGGCAAGCTCGACATGCGCCAGTTCCCCGTTCAGGTGGCTCGCTATCTCTATGGCAACATGAATCGCTACCGCACTTTCCATGTTGACGGTCGCATCGACGGTGCCACTTATTACCGCAACTACTCTCCTGTCAGCAAAAATGCCAGCGAGGCTGAGCGTGCAGGTGTGTATCGTGCCAACCGTACGCCGCAGTCAGTCTATAAGAACCTGAAGCTGAAGCGCTTGCAGGACATCCGCGTGTTCTCCGACTTTGAGCCTCGTCAAGAAGACTCCACGATGGTTGAGGAACTCTATTCTGCCGATGCCACCGTTGAGCTCGTCACCATTCCCGACGATGCCATTCAGCGTACCTATCGCGACCGCCATATCGTCTTCCACGGCTTCAACTACCCTGAGCAGTTCTATCAGCCCGACTACAGCACGCAGCAGCCTGCCGAGCCCACCGACTACCGTCGCACGCTCTACTGGAATCCCAATGCGGTGACCGATGAAAACGGCCTTTTTACGGCTACGTTCTACAATAACAGCAAGGCGACGCGCATCAAAATGACCGCCGCAGGCGTTACCCACGACGGTCGGTTGTTGTATAGTGGAAAATAATTGCTTTACGCAGAACTTCTAACGGGAAACAGTTACTTTACGAAGATTTTCTTCGTTTGGTTGTTCTCGCGTACAATATAGATTCCCTTGGGTAGTCTGTTCAGCGACTGCGTCGGCAACTGGCGGCCGGCTGCATCGAATATGGCCGTCTGCAGCTTCTGTGTTTCCGTTGATACCTTTTGGATGCCGCTGGTGTCTAAGGCATAGATTCTGAGCGTGTCGTTCACTGCTTCGCTGTTGTAGTTCGTCAGTTTATACACAATCAAGTACTCTCCTTCCTCCTTGGGCGTACCTGTTATGGTCAGCGTTTTCGACGTGAAGGTGGGCTTGTCGAATCCTTCAGGGACTGCAAAGGCTTTTCTTGTTCCACTGGGGGAGAAACTGCATAACAGCAATGCCGATTTTACATATCGGGTATCGCTTTCAAAGGTCATTGTTTCGCCAACTACAGCTTCTATGTGGTGCCTGTCTTCATTCAGGAAGTGCGCTTGCATGGCATCGGGTAGGTAGTAGCCCAGGTGTGGCGGTTGGTTGTAGGCCGTGTTCTGCCAAGCGATGCCCATACGGTAGGTATGGTCGTGCATCAGGGTGGGCATGTGGTAGTTGGTTGCGATGTTGCTGCTATAGATGGCCAGCTGGTTACTGCCATTATGCAGGATAATCTCCTCACGCCAGTCGCCCAGGATATCAGCCTGCAGGTTGGGAGTGCTCTTTGTTCCGTTGCAGCTCGATGACGGGCCACCTGAGTTATAGATGGTGAACAGTCGGCTCGTTCCGTTTCCGTTCCATTTGTCGAGGGTGTTGCCGTCGAGCAGTTCGTCTTGCAGGTCTCCGTCCCAGTAAACGCGGAAGTTGAGCGAAGTGCTTTTTGTTGATACAACTTCGCCTGTTATGGCGCTTCTCTGCTCGCGTGCTGAGGAAGATGAGAAGAAGAAGCCAGGCTCGCTACTGCTCAGTTGGGCAGCTATGCCTCGGCCGTTGTCAACACCCTCAGGACCGCCCTGATGGATAATCTCGCCTGTGGCAGCATCGTGCAAGTCCCAAGCATAGGTGCCCTTGTCCTCATGCACATCGAACAGCTGCATTCCTTTTCTGTCGGGAATCATGGCCGACAGATGCATGGCATCACCATGACCGAAGCCCACGGCATAGAGCAGTTTGCCATCATCATCGAGGGCAGCCGAGCCCCAGATGATCTCGTCTTTGCCGTCGCCGTCCACGTCGCCGATAGAGAGGTTATGGTTACCGTTGGCATACATTGTGTTGCGTCCCTCCTTGGCTTTGCTGGTAGGAGCGGTATAGGTGGTCGATTTTCCGTTGGCATCCACCACGCTGTATTGCGTCTTCGAGTCCGAACGGTGCAGCCACCGGGTCGTCAGCTGTTTTCCGTCGAAGTCAACGGCCCACAGGTAGGCATACGTATAGTAGCCACGGGTGAAGATACCGCTGGGGTTCTTGTCGGGACCGCCCAAGTAGGCTACGCCGGCCAGATAGCGTTCGCCGCGGTTGCCGTAGTTGCCCTTGTCGTTCTTGCCGCTGCGGTCGTCCCAGTTGAAGGTGCCGGCAGCGTCACTCAGTTCAGCCTTAGTATTGCGGTTGGGATAGTAGGCAATGGTGTGGATGGCAGCACCTGTCTCGCCGTTGAACACCGTCAGGTATTCCTGTCCGCTGTTGATGCGCCCGTCACTGGTGCGGTGGTCTTTTGTGTTGTCAGCACTCTTGATGTTGCTGTTGGTGGCAGCCTGGTTCACGTAGTTGCCTTTGCCGTCCTTCGAGCCGGGAGCCGTCTTGCATATCATCTCTGCCTTGCCGTCACCGTCGAAGTCGTAGACCATGAACTGCGTGTAGTGGGCACCGGCACGGATATTCACACCCAGGTCGATACGCCACAGTTTGGTGCCGTCCAGCTTGTAGCAGTCAATATACACGTTGTCGGTCTTTCCACTCTGCGAATTATCCTTCGCGTTCGACGGATCCCATTTCAGGATGATTTCGTATTCACCGTCGCCGTCCACGTCGCCTACCGAGGCATCGTTAGGCGAATAGGTGCCGCCCAGTGCTCCTGCAGCCGGCTGATCCAGGGTGATGATCTTATAGGCGTTGGCCCATGGTGTGACCGCTTTGCTGGTGTCCACGGGCACTCCGTCTTTCAGTGTCACCACTCTGTATTGGTCGGTAGACTTGCCGCCTGTGTCCAGATAGTTCGTCTTGGTTACTTTCGATGCTCCTGATAATGCTGAGTTGTTTCGTAGCAAGGTAAAGGTTGTCTTGCTTTCATCGTCAGTTCCAAACAGTCGCCAACTCAGAAAGATGCCTGAAGACCCGCTTGCTGCAGGCAGGGCAACCAGTCCGCGGTCCAGTTTCTCCATCTGGCTGGCAGGCGTGTTCTGTGCGTTTGCCGACACGGTGGCTATTGCCGCTAAAGCCAGTGCGTAGAGTTTCTTTTTCATTTTAGTAGTCTTTAGTTGTGTTATTATATATAATAATGTAATGATGGCGGCAAAGTTACGACTAATTTTCAGAAATGCGAAAGAAACGGTCAAATAGTAAAGCGTTTTGCCGTTAATTGTGAGTTGTTTTGATATAAAATTAAAGATTTTTGTAATAATTGTATATGATTGTTTATGTTTTTTTTCGTAATTTTGCCACCGAGAACTATATTTTTTAAGACTAATAACTAAAATCAATAAACATGATCATGAAGAAACTATTGTTTTTGGCCATAATGGCACTGTTCTCTGTCAGTACCGCTCAGGCACAGCGTGTAGCCGATAAGCTTACCCGTGGCCTTGTGGCAATCCCACAGTCTAATACTGACGGTGTGGATGCCTCTTATGTTCCATCGGGTGTTGGCATTTTTGTCAGTTGGCGAATTCTTCCAACTGAGTATTATGACACGCAGTACAACCTCTATCGTGACGGAAGCAAGCTCAATGCTACTCCGTTGAGCGTTTCCAACTATCAGGATAATACAGGAAAAAGCACCAGCAAGTATTATGTTGTGCCTGTCGTCCGTGGTGTTGAGCGCACCGATCTGAAGTCAGAAGAGGTCACTCCATGGGCACACCAGTATTGGGAAATTCCTGTACTGCCTGTTGTCAACCGCAATGGTGCGACTGTCACTACTTATTCCTTGAACGATTGTTCGGTGGCCGATGTCGATGGCGACGGCGAGATGGAGTTCGTTGTGAAGCGTCGCAACGACAGCGGCTTGCGCGATGAGGGCAATACCACTAATTTCAATCTCCATGAGTGCTACAAAATGGATGGAACTCGGCTGTGGTGGATTGATATGGGACCGAATATGATGGCTGGTCCCGACGAGCAGTTCGACCTGATCCTTTATGACTGGGATCAGGACGGCAAGGCCGAGGCATTGATGCGCGGAGCCGACAATATGATTATCCATACTGCCACGGGTAAGACCATCAAGGTGGGTGATATGAGCTATTATGCACCACGTGATGAGTATACTAAGCATGGCAAGGAATATCTTATCTATCTGAACGGTGCTACTGGTGAACCCTATTTGGGATGGGATGGCGGTGATACCTGGACACCCATGGAGTATCCTCTGCCGCGCTTTGAGAAGGGTGAGGCTGCCAATGTGTTGGCTGCTACTGAGGCAGAATATTCCGCCGTATGGGGCACCAGCGATACTGGCCACCGTGCCATGAAGCACTACTTTGGCGCTCCCTATCTTGACGGTCGTAATGCCAGCATCTTCTTGGGTCGCGGATGTTACACACGCCATAAGTTCTGTGCGCTCGACGTAAACAAGGAGACCCACGAGCTCACCCAGCGCTGGCGCTGGAACTGCTATCAGGGCAGCTCTCCTTGGTATGGCAACGGCTTCCACAACTTCGCCATTGCCGATGTTGATATGGACGGCCGTGACGAGATTGTCTTCGGCTCTATGATTATTGATGATACAGGCTATGGCCTCTCTACTACTGGCTTCGGTCATGGTGATGCTCAGCATTGCGGCGATCTCGATCCCTATCGTTGGGGCTTGGAGCAGTTCGTTTGCTTGGAGAGTTCAACCGTTCCAGGCATTGCCTATACCGACGGTATGAGTTCCACCCTGCGCTACACCACAGGTACTGGTGGTGATAACGGCCGTTGCATGGCTGGCAATTTCACTGGCTCTTATCCCGGCAGCATAGGTATCTCCTTTGGTGTCGATGCCATCAGCCTCGTGGCCGATAAGGTCATTGGCGGCCTCAATCTTGCTAACGATGACTATCTGAATATGCGCCTCTACTGGGACGGCGACCTGCTCGAAGAGTTCATGGATTCACCGGGTGCTCAGGAGCGTGCTCCTTATATCTATAAGGCCCCTGGTCAAAAGGAGGTAGGCACTAATCGCTCTTATTTGTACAATCGTGTGTGGGGCGGCAGTGGAAACTTGAATAATTCTTCGAAAAACAATCCCAGCTTCCTGGGTGATATTCTGGGTGACTGGCGTGAAGAGTTGGTTATTCGTCAGGGTAATAGTTCGCTTCGCATCTTTGTTACCAATTATTCTTCGCCTTGGGGCATCACCACGCTGTGGGCCGACCATGAGTATCGTAATGGCATGACCTGGCAGTCAGTGGGCTACAACCAGCCGCCTCACGTCAGTTTCTTCCTCGGTGAGCTGGAAGGCATCACCAAGGAGCCTCCTGCATGGGTGCTTGAGGGCCGTACCGAGGTGGCCAATGGCGGTACTATCGCTACTACCGATAACCATCTGCTTGTTTCTGGCTATGAGAACAAGACCATCAGCGTAGCCGACGGCGCTTCTCCTTATATTCTGACAGTCAATGCACCGGCTTGGGTGAAAGGCTCGGGTGCCCAGCAGGCCATATCGTCTACGCCGAAGCAGCCAGCCCGTACCATCGAGACCTATACCACTACGCTCACTGGCGGCGCTTTCTCGGGCGCTACCCGTCTGGTGAAGCAGGGTGAGGGCATCCTCGTGTTGCCCAATGTCACGGAGAAGCACACGGGCGCTACCGATATCTGGAACGGAACACTTCAGTTCGACGGCACGATGGAGTCGTCGCCCGTATGGCTCAACCGCCACACCACGCTGATCTCCGAGGGCGGTAAGTTCCTTGGCGGTTTGAAGGCCGACTACAACGCCACCATCTATCCTGGCGGAAAGAGCAAGGTGGGTGCTGTCACCGCTTCGAAGCTGGAACTGGGCTTTGGTGCCCGTGTCGTGTTCGATGTCAACGGAACCGCATTCGACCAGCTGAATGCCACCACGCTTGCTTTGGAGGACAAGACTTCCGACGATGTGTGGGTGAAGTTCGGCCCGCGCTATAAGTCGCCTGTGTTTGAGTTCGTCATCAACGGCGAGGTGCAGCCTGGCACCTACGATCTGGGTGCTGTCGACGCTCTGACGGGTAATATTGACGAAGTCATCGTTGAGGGCTTCCCCACCAACCGCAAAACCACGCTGGTCTATGCCGACAAGAAACTGCAGCTTGTTGTCGAGGAGGCTCGCGAAGCCAGTACCGCCATCTGGAACGGAACGGCAGATAATGCCATCTGGCAGCAGGCCGTCAGCGAGAACTTCCTGACCAATGGTGTTTCTACCTATTCTACCGATGGCGACAAGGTGGTGTTCAACGACGATGCCGTTACCACTAACGTGCAGATTCGTGGAGCCGTGAGCCCCAGCGAGGTGGTGTTCAACAATGCCACGAAGAGCTACGTCATCACTGGCGACAGCATCGTTGGCGGTGCTCCTATCACGAAGAACGAGGCAGGCATGCTGACCCTGAACAATATCAACCATTCAGGCAACACCGTTGTCAACGGCGGCACACTGGTTGCTACGTTGCTTGCCAACAACTCCGGCCAGACCTGGGGTTCGCTGGGTGACGTGTCGAAGACCATTACGCTGAACGAAGGTACCACGCTGCGTGCCAATGGTGTCATCATCACCGACCAGCGTCTGCTCATCGACGGCAACGTCAGTGTCGACGTTCCCTCTGGCAAGAGCGTCATCTTCAACAAAGGCATCAGGGGTGCTGGCGCTACGCTCTCGAAGACCGGTGCCGGTTCTATGGAAACGAGTACAGAGACCAACACCTTCGGCAAGCTGATTATCAAGGCTGGTACAATGACTTCCAACTATGCATCCAACTATAAGGAGTCGTTGCCACCCACCGTTGAGTTCCAAGGCGGTACGCTGTGGGCTGCCAACAACGAAAGTAGCAACATCAACAACACGGCCGATTTCATCGTTCCCACTGGTAAGACGGGTACGCTCTATGGCGGTTATCGTTCTACCTATACTGGCAGTCTGACAGGTGGCGGTACGTTCAATGTCTACACCGGCGGCGTGCGCTTCTATCTTGATGGCGACTGGAGTGAGTTCACCGGTACTGTTGTGGCCGGTATGAATAACCGTCAGAACAAGAAGCAGTATAATCCCGTTTGGGAGTTCCGCAATGCAAACGGTCTGCCCAATGCTACCCTGAACGTTCAGGACAAGGTGCAAGTGAACAACAGTGGTAAGGATATTGAGCTTGGCAGCCTGAAGGGCACAGGTTATCTGGTGGGTTCAGGCAAGTGGATCCTGAATAATGCTCAGAACCTCACGCTCTCAACCATCCATGTTGGTGTTCCTGCTGTCTTCAATCCTGGCTTGGGAGACGTTGCAGTCCAGACTTCACCGCTGGTGAAGCGTGGTGCCGGTAAGTTGACCCTCTCTACTTTAGGCAATATCAACGGCCCGATGACCATTGAGGAAGGCACAGTGACTTTCAACGACTCCAAGCTGGCCACCTATGTCAACGGCAGCAACTTGATGACCATCAATGGCAGTGGCCGTGTGGTTGGTCAGGGCTTGATTCGTCAACTGGTGATGAACGAGGGCGCTGAACTGGTGCCTTGCGGTTCTGCATATATTGAAACGACTCCTGGTACGATACAAACCATGGCCCGTACGGTTGTCCGGCAGGGCGCTGTGGTCAACTACCTCATCAGGAGCACCACTAGCCAGTCGAAGCTCCTTCCCTATACGTTTGAGATGAACGGAACGGTCAAGGTGACGCTGGTCAACGGCTATGTGCCTGCCGCAGGCGACGAGTTCGTTTTGTGGGAGACCACAAACACCTACTCAGGCACGCCGTCGTTCGACCTGCCCGATCTGCCCGAGGGTCTCTACTGGGATGTGGCAGGTGTTGCCCAGAAGAATGGTGTGCTGCGCATCACCACAGAGCCTACAGGCATTGGCCGCATGGCCAGCGATGCCGAGGTGAAGTGCGAGGTGTTCACGCTGAGTGGTGCCAAGGTGGCTTCGTTCACCAGCACCAAGGGCGCTACTGCCGACGAGGCTCGCCGTCAGGGCCTGCAGAACGGCACGTTCATCATCAAGATGCGCGACGGCTGGCGTTCAGAAGCCCAGAAAGTCGTAGTGCGATAAGCCTTTTGGGGCTGCGAGCGGTGTGTCTATGCCGTTTGTAGCCCCAAAAAATATAGTAGTTTGACAAAAAAAAGGTTGGATTTGTTTGTAGGCTATTGTGAAAATACCTATCTTTGCACCCGAACTACTGTAATTAGACGTTAATTAACTCGATTTTTTTTATCTTTTTTTATTATTAATAACTATCAAAAATTTCAAAATTATGAAGAAAAGACTACTTTTAGCAGCTTTTGCTTTGGTGGGTACACTCTCTTCGTATGCCTATGAGGTTGGCGAATATGTGTACACTTCTACGCAAAAGTTTAAGATTACGGGTGAAAACGCCGTAACTAACGGTGATTTCTCCGAAGGTCTTGTTGGCTGGTCGGGTTCTGACGAAGGTGCTGTTAGCACTGACGCTTGGACAATCGATGCAGGTGCAGGTCCTAATGGTGAGAATGTTCTGAAGAGCCTTGGCGCAACTGCAGGTGTAGCTGTGTGCCAGGTGGCGAAAAACCTGGCTCCCGGTTCGTATCTGGCATCTCTCCAGATCAAGGGTGCTGATAATCGCACCGCAGTGGGTACTACTATCGCTGCTAACTATGTGGGCATCTTTAAGAATACCGATGGTGCTTTGAACCAAGTAGCAAGCACTGATGAAGCTCCTGTCACGGGTATTTCTACCGCTCAGAATTTCAATGCCGACTCTTGGGTGACACTCGCATTCCTGTTTGACTATGCAGACGGTGACCAGGTAGTGCTGCACTTGGAGCAACTGTCTACCGATGTGATGGTGACCAACATTGTTATTCAGCCTGCAATTGAGGTCTATGACGATCGCGTTGTGACAGCTACCCTTAATTACTACAAGGCTCTGTTGGAGGACGAGAACTTCAATGTGGAGGCAGCTGCCGATGCAAAAGCTAATATGTTGGAGGGTGTTATTCCTGTGATTGAGGGCATGATGGAAGCTGGCGAGTTGGACGATATCTCAGCTGCAGAAGAAATGATGACGCAGATGGCAGCAGAGTTCGAAACCTATCTCGCTGTTACCAGCCGTCGCATGAACGACAAGCTTGCCGGTACTGACAATGTTGCCAGCCTCGCTGCTGTTGGCCGTGGTGGCAACCGTCCTGCTACATACGCTAACCTTGATCTTCAGGGTGGCAACTGGGGACATATTGCAAATACAGATTATCTGATGTCGGCTATTCAGAATGGATATGCTCATACAGCTACTTATACTGCTTTCAATAAGTACTTCCCTGCAGGAAAGTATTTCTTCTCAGCAGAAATCCGCAATGCTAATACTGGTAAGGTTTCTTGGCCTTGCGAGCCTCGTTTCAACCTGGCTACCGATTGTCAGATGTTCATCGGTGCCGATACCGTAGCCGTAGACAGCGTTGCCGGTGAGGACTATCGTCGCATCTACATGTTTGCCGATGTTGCTGAGGCAGGTGCCTTCCGCGCAGGTGTTTACTGGCCTGGCACTTCCAGTGGTGGTGCATTCTTTATCCGCAACGTGGAAGTACGCGCCTTTGGCGATGCTCAGGTAATTGAGGATGGAATTGCCCATATCCAGGCTTGGGAGACTTACTCGACACAGTGGAACGCTGCTGTAGGTGCTCGTAATAATATGGTTAAACTGGACAACCAGCCTAACTATCCTTGGGGACAGGATTCACTGAGAAGCGCTCATGCTACTTGGGATCCTTATTACTCTGCACAGTTTAACAAGCACTGGCTGAACGACGATGGCTCCGATGCTGGCATTGCTACTACTGAGCAGTTTGAAGACTGGGCTCTGTATCAGGGCGTAGAACTCTACAGCGAACCTGACACTCTTGGCAACGTTACTCGTAAGGAATATCAGGTGGTTCGTGGCTACCAGAATACCTACAACTATGTTGTGAAATTGAACAAGCCGTTCACCGACCTGGCCACCGCTATCGACAATGCCAAGAAGACCCGTAACACCGGTGCTTATGCTTCTGGCAACCGCGATGCCTACAAGGCCGCTATCCTGGAGGCTATCGCCACCATTAAGGATGTTCGTGCAAAGACGATTGACGACACTCGCGTAGCTGACTCTACCACATTGGCTAATGCCGAGGCTAAGCTGGCTGAGGCTACTGCAGCCTTCCTGGCTTCTGTAAGCCTGCCTGCATTCATCGATATCGACTTCTCTAACCTGGCTAAGCAGGATGATGAGACTGGAACTTGGACAATCGAAGGCGCGGCAGGCACTATGGTACTGCCTAACTACGCTGAGCCAGGAACTGCAAATAATAGCTTCACGCAGGGTGTAGACGCAACAGTGCTCGTTGATGTGCTGCGCGTGGGTAATGGTGCTGCTACGGTGGCTATTCCTGAAGAATATGCATTGGGCGAAAATGATAATCTGATGGTAACATTCGATGTATGGATTGGTAGCTTATCAGGTAAAAATTTCTACTTTGAACTTCGTAATGTCGACAATGTTCGTGTGGCTGGCTTCAGCGTTAACCGTTACAATGGCACTCTCGCTTACAATGACTTCGATACTCAGCTGACAGCAGGCGGTCCTGGTCTGAATATCTTAGGCTATGCAACTGGTTCTGCTGGTAAAAACGCAGATGCAAATGTATGCTTGGATAATAATAAGTCATCATTCACTTTGGTTGTAAACTATCGTAAGGGCACCGTTCAGGGAACTCTGACGAATCCTCAGAAGGGTACTGTTGAAGGTGCTGAACTGCCTATCAATGCAGAACTTACCGACAACAAGATTACACAGCTTGCTGTAGGTTCTAACTATACAACAGATGGTCGCCGTTGCTGGTTCGACAACCTGAAGGCTTACAAGTATGCTGACGTAGAGCAGGAAGAGGACATCACCGAGAACGGTTGGGCTCCTGAAGCTCCTATCACTGACGGCATCGCTACTGTTAAGGAAAACAGCAAGTTTGCCAACACCATCTACAGCATCTCTGGTGTTCGCATGGACAGCAAGAACCTGCAGAAGGGCCTCTACATCATCAATGGCCGCAAAGTTGTGATTAAGTAAGAACAGAACTAAGCTTGCTCAAGTTCTGTCGAACGTGAACAACTTTATCTTTCAGGAGGCACGCCCCACGGCGTGCCTCCTATATTTTATCCCCAAAATTTTGCTCTTTCAGAAATAGTTCGTACATTTGCAGGCAGTAACTGATGGTCCGTTTCGCTGCAATCCCTATTGAATTGTGCTGAGTTTTGACGTTCGTTTCGGTGAGAAGTGATATTAACTGTAGTAGAATTTAATATTAATTGCAGCAGAGTTTGACGTTAATTGCAGCAGAATATGCCATTAATTGTAGCGGAAAATGCCATTAACGGCAGCGAATACAACGATTTTTATTTTTCTTGAAATTGCATACACTGCTGTCACTGGTGGTACAGCCTGCTGAGTGCTTTTTCAAAAAATGTAGCTAATTGTCAATATTTGTAGAGACATTTTTTTGGTAGTTTCAAAAAATTTTAGTTATTTTGCATCTTGTATTGCGCAAACTACTAAGCATTTCGAAAAAAAACAATAATATTAGCTAATAAAAACAATTTATGAAGAAAATCTTTTTCTGTGTCTCTCTCGCCCTGGCGGGATTGATGTCCTCCTGCGTAGAAAAGTACGAGGAGGTGGATGCAGAGAGCAAGCCGGAGTGGCTGGGTTCCAGTATTTATGCGGAACTTTCAAGCCCCAGTGCTGCGGGCGGCCTTCAAGGAACATTCAACACCTATCTGAGGTTGATTAGTGACTTGGGTCAGGCCGATGTGTTAAGCCGTACAGGCTCTAAGACAGTGTTCCCTGCCAATGATGAAGCTTTTGCCCGTTTCTTTGCGGGTAAGAACGACTGGGATGTGCATAAGTATGAAGACCTGTCGTATGCGCAGAAGGTGCTGCTGCTGAAGTCGTCGATGCTCGACAATCCCTTGCTCATCCAGATGCTTCCCAACATGTCGAACGGTAGCGTGGAGGCCTCTTCAGGTCAGGCCGTCAAGCACCAGACCAACGTGTCAATCACCGACACCATCCAGCTGATGAACGGCAAGGCAGACATGCCTGCCAACAACCCCTTCTGGGAGCCTTACTACAACCAGCAGCTCGACGTTGTGAGCGATGCCAGCCGTCCGATGATGGTCCATCTGACTCGTGAGTACATGATCAACAAGGGTATCACCTTCCGTAATGCCAACAGCGACTTTGAGCTGATTACCGGCAGTCCTTATCCCGAAGGCTCCAATGTTGCTTATATATTTAATAATAAGGTGGTCGTCTCTGACGTGACCTGCCAGAACGGCTATATCCACCAGATGGAGGATGTGCTGGTTCCACCGGGCAACATGGCAGAACTGCTGCGCAACCGCGGTCGTCTGGAGACCGACAAGAAGCACAGCACGAAATATATGAGCCGCATGCTCGACTATTTCTCGGTGCCCATCCTCTCTAATGCCGTGACCAGCGACTATAATGCATGGGCTCGCGACAATAAGAAAACCGAGAAGACCGGCATTTATACACGACGCTACCTGAGCAGCCGCTCCTATAACTATGACGACTATGTGGACGGAAAGCTCTGGATAGAGCAACTGTGCAACAAGCGCGTTGAGGGCCGCATGGTGACCAACTACCTGGACTTCGATCCAGGCTGGAACGGCTATTTCCCCCACGTGGCCAGTCCTGCCGGTCGCGATACGACGGTGATGGAGATTGCAGCCATCTTCGCTCCTACCGACCAGGCAGTGGAAGACTATTTCCTGCCCGGCAACGGCGATCCGAACAAAGGACACGGTGCCTTCCTGATTGATATCTATGGCAACAAGGAAAACACCTCTGAAAACTTGGCAGAGAACCTCGATTCGCTCTTCAACAAGAATCCGCAGGTAATCACCCAACTGCTGAAGAACCTGATGAAGAGCGAGTTCTCAGCATCGGTGCCCAGCAAGTTTGAGTCGGTGCTCAACGATGCCTCTGAGGTGATGGGTCTGGAAATCGGCCTCATTTCCAAGAAAGACAATGGCAAGCACGACATCGTGCTGGCCAACAACGGTGCCGTCTACATGATGGACCGCCTCCTGCCCCCTGATGCCTTCCAGGCTGTGCTGGCTCCTGCCATGTACTATCAGGACATGAAGGTGATGAACTGGGCCGTTCAAGACCGTGGCAGCGGCAGCTATCACCTGGGACTCGACTTCCAGTTCTATCTGCTCGCCATGAAAGCCAACTACGCATTCTTCATCCCTGAAGATGCCGCATACGACTTCTATTATCTCGATCCCGCTTCGCTGGGCCATCGTGAGGGCAACAATGCTTCTGGTGCTCCGCGTCCTTACATCCTCCACTTCTTCTATAATGAGGATGGCAACGCACCTGCCTTGAAGTGCGAGCGTGCACGCTTCGACATGGAGACTGGTCAGGTGGTAGGCGACTATTCGGCAGTGTCAATTGCCAACGTCACCTCACAGCTCATAGACATGCTGAACTACCACACCGTGGTGCTCAAGGAGGGACAGGATATCTCCAGCCACCACTATTTCAAGACCAAGCATGGCGGCGAGATCTACGTCGACGGCCCCAATGCTGTAGGCACACATGCTATGTCGGGCGCACAGCTTGACCATCAGTACTATGACGACATGGCCAACCAGCAGAAAGGTCGCACCTTCCAGATTCAGGGCTTCGACGCTCCCACCATCAAGACCGTCTATGCCGAGAAGAACGGACATGCCTATCGTATCGACCGCGTGATCCAGGCTCCTACCCAGAGCGTCTATGCCGTGCTGAAGGGCAACGACGTGTTCTCTGAGTTCCTAAATGTCTGCAACGGCTTCGAGGAAAGCGTGATGGAGTGGGCTGGTATCTCCTCAGCCGAACGAGAGATCGGCGGTAAGGAGCAGGATGCCTACGTGGTGTTCACCAGCGACTACAAGATGGGAACAACCGAAGTCAAGGATGCCTGTCTTGACAAGAACGTGAAGATGTTCAACACGTACAACTACACGCTGTTCGCACCCGACAACGATGCCATGCAGAAAGCCTATAGCCAGGGCCTGCCTAAGTGGGAGTCGAGCGATCCTTCAGAGGAGACCATCGGCAAACTCTTCCAAGACTATGAAGCCAAGGTGGAAGCCTGGGCACTAGAACATGATGAAGACCCGAAGAACTATCAGGACGATGCCGAAGACATTGCCAACAAGGCCAAGGGTCTGGCTATGATCAACGCTCTGCGCGACTTCGTACGCTATCACTTCATCACCAACTCCGTCTATGCCGACGAGATTGTCGATGGCAGCAACCATGCCAAGACCCTCAGCTCAGACGATATGGGCGTGGCCAAGGAAATCAAGGTTAGCGGCGGCGGTGGCATACTGACCGTACAGGATGCTTATCACACCGTGAATGTCAATGCCGCTGACAGGGGCACAAAGGTGATTAACAAGATGACACGCGACTACTGGTTCAACCGCCCGAAGCTGTCCGCTACCGCTATCGAGACCTCGTCGTTCTGCGCTGTCCACCAGATTTCCGATCCGCTCTGCAGCGAGGAAAACGGCAAGTACAACAACCATATCCCCGCATCGCGCAGAAGCAGATAATCAAAGCAATTACCAACGCTAAAGGCAACTCAATAATATGAATATCAGAAAATCAATATTAACAGCTCTGCTGTGCGTAGCCAGCCAACTTGCAATGGCACAAGGCATACGAGTGTCGGGTACGCTGAGCGACAACGAAGGCCCCATCATGATGGGTAACGTTGTGGAAATTGATGCCAACAACCGTATTGTTTCGGCCACACAGACAGACTTCAACGGTAACTTCTCCATGCAGGTGAAGAGTACCAAGAACAAACTGAGGTTCTCGTATGTCGGTGACAAGACGAAGACCATTAATATCGGAACGCAGACCACGTTCAAAGTGCAACTGGAGCCACAGAGCACCCAGCTGAAGGAAGTGAAGGTCGTGGGCCGTCGCAAGAACTCAGGCGGTCTCTCCATTTCCAAGAAAGAGATGACCGTTTCGTCGCAGACCATGAACATGGAGAGCGTGGAAGGTCTGGCCTTCACCTCGGCCGACGAGGCCCTGCAGGGTGAGATTGCCGGTCTGGACATCGTGTCGAACTCGGGTAACCTGGGTGCCGGCACATCGATGCGCCTGCGCGGTGTGACCACCATCAACGGCTCGTCGGAACCCCTCATCGTCGTCGACGACAACATCTTTGACAACGCCGACGAAGACTTCGACTATGCCAATGCCGACGAGGAACAGTACTCCTCACTGCTTTCGGTGAACGTGGACGATATTGCCAGCATCGAAGTACTGAAGGATGCTGCTGCTACGGCTGTCTGGGGTTCGAAAGGCTCCAACGGTGTAATCTTGATTACCACCAAGCGCGGTAGTCGTGGTAAACCAAAGGTGAACTTCTCCTATAAGTTCACAGGCACCTGGCAGCCCGACGGCTACAACCTGCTGAACGGTGACGACTACACCATGCTGCTGAAGGACGAGTTCTATCGCGAGAAGCAGCTCTCGACCGCCACGACCAATATCCGTGAGCTGAACTATGATGAAACCTGGGGTGAGTATCACAACTGGAACGACAATACCGACTGGGTGAAGGCTGTGCAGCAGTTTGGTGCCATGCACGACTTCAACGTGAACCTGACGGGTGGTGGTCAGAAGGCTACCTTCCGTATCTCGGCCGGCTATAAGCACCAGACCGGTTCTATCATCAAGCAGAAGTTCCAGCAGTTCACCACCCGTATGGCCTTGGACTACAACGTGTCAGACCGCATCCGCTTCATGACCAACTTCGCCTTGACCTATACGAACAACGACAAGAACTATGAGGGCAAGATCAATGGCACCAATTATCCGAGCTTGCTTTCGATTGCCCAGAACATGGCTCCGAACATGAGTATCTATCGTGAGGACCGTGGCGTGGATACCGACGAGTACTATATCATGAACCCCTATAAGGAAGGCAAGACTCCTTACGGACCAGAGGCTTACTCCAGCTATGAGTTGCGCAACATTCATGACCTGGGCAACCCTGTGGCCATCGGCAACCTGGCTTGGCTGAAGGACCGCACCTATCGTCTGACCCCGGACTTCACCATCAAGTATGAGATTCTGGGTACTGAAGCACAGAAGAGCCGACTGACCTTCAATGGCCGTGTAGACTTTGATATCTTTGCCGAGAGTAAGCCTGCTTACTATCCTGCAGCACTGCTTTCCACCGAGAACGCATGGATTAGCGGCGACTACAACCGCAGCTCCAACTATGAATACAACCGCATGAAGATTGGCGGCCGTGCCGAATTCATCTTCACTCCTTATTTCAAGAACGAGGACTGGAGTGCACAGGTGCTGGCACGCTATGAGCTGGGCTCGCAGAACTCCACCACGCAGGAGATTACCATGAGCCATGAGCCTAACGGTATCACCTCACCCACAGTCGATGCTTATATCTCTACATCACCTTCGAGCAGTACGGCCCGTTCGAAGTATCAGAACATGCTGTTCAACAGCCATGTGTCGTATCTCGATGGTCGCTATAGCCTCGGCTTCTCGCTGCGCGCCGACGGTAACTCCCGTTTCGGACCCAAGCACAAGTGGTCGTACTATCCCGGTGTGTCGGCTCGTTATAACATCAACGAGGAGCCTTTCATGAAGTGGTCACGCAAGGTGATCTCTATGCTGGGTCTGCGTGCCTCTTGGGGTATCAACGGTAAGGACCCTGACAAGGACTACCTGTTCTTCAATACTTATAACACTTCGGCCGGTTCGTATGGAAAGAGCGGCGACACAACGCCATACGCAGTCCTCAGCGGTATGAAGATTGACGACCTGCGCCCTGAGAAGACCGTCGGCTATAACTTCGGCTTCAACCTCGGCTTGTGGAACGACCGCTTCGAGATTGACTTCGACTTCTACCACAAGAAAACTACCGACATGATGCAGGGTCTGAGCATCCCAACCATTTCGGGCTACTCGTCGCTGGCATTGGCCAATGTGGGCCGTATGGAGAACACCGGTTGGGAAATGAACTTCAAAGCCAATAAGTTTGTGAAGATTGGCAAGTTCTCGGCCGACTTCAGTTTCAATGTAGCTCAGAACGAGAACATGCTGAAAGAAATGGACGAGAGCGTGCTCAGAGGCATCAACCTTGACACATGGGACTATACTGTGCGTGGTAACTATACCAGTAATAAAACTACCGAACAGCAAGGCTATCCCATCCGTGTGCAGCTGAACAATGCACTGGGATCCATCTACGGCTTCCGCTGGAAGGGTGTCTACCAGTACGGCTATGACTATCTGGAGAACTATCGTAAGGAGCACAACCTGACCGATGCTCAGTACGAGGCTTGGATCAACTCCTTCCTGGCCAGCGGCAAGACGGCTCCTGTGGCTACCGATGCCAATGGTCATGTAATCATGAAGAGCGACGGTTCGCCCAGACGACAGGTGTATGTCTATGAGGATGGAAGTCCCAAGTATTCGTTCCAGGGTGGTGATGCCATCTATGAAGATATCAACCACGACGGTAAGATCGACCAGCTCGACGTGGTCTATCTGGGCAACTCCCTGCCGAAAGTGAACGGTGGTTTCAACCTCACACTGCGTTATGGCAACTGGAAGGTGTCAGGACGTTTCAACTATCGTTTTGGCAACAAGATTATCAACTTGGCCCGCATGAATCTGGAGTCAATGTCGGGCACCTACAACCAGAGCACCACGGTGAACTATCGTTGGCGCAAGGATGGCGACGTGACACCGATGCCACGTGCCGTATACGTGCGCGACGATACCTCTCCCTATAACTATCAGGCATCTGACCGCTATGTGGAGGATGGTGGCTTCGTCCGCTTCCAGAACTTGCAGGTCAGCTACAACTTCCCCAAGAAGTGGATCAAGTCGATGGGCTTGAACAATCTGGCAGCCTACGCTTCCATGAACAACCTCTATGTATGGACCAGATATAGCGGTATCGACCCTGAGGTGTCAGCAACGGGTTACTTCCCTGCTCGCGACCAGTCGAAGACACCACGCTCTAAGCAGTTCACGTTCACTGTGAATGTAGGATTCTAACCGAACAGATAACAGATAATTGATAATTGATAATTATGAAAAGTAAGATATATAAAACAATGTGTGTCGCCTGCATGGCTACTGCCTTGACTTCTTGCCTTGACACCATCATCCTGCCTGACAGCTTGACGGTCGACGAGGATTTCTGGAAGTCGAAGTCGGACGTGGCCCTGATGGTCAATGGTGCCTACGCTGCCATGAACACAGAGAATGTGATTACTCGCATGATTGTGTGGGGTGACTTCCGCTCTGATGTGTATGTACAGTCGGAAGTGTCTCTGCAGAATCCTAATGATATTGCTAACGACTTGTCGGAGATAGCACTTGCCAATATGCAAGTTACCAACTCGTTTGCTACCTGGTCAGGCTTCTATGACGTTATCAACCGCTGCAATATCGTGCTGGAGAAAGCTGCCGAGATGTATAGTAAAGGGGTAGACCCCAACTATACCGAGGGTGACTATCTGGCCGACCGTGCCCAGATGCTGGGCCTGCGCTCGTTGTGCTACTTCTATCTGGTGCGCGCTTTCCGCGACGTTCCATATTCTGAGGAAGCCTTCATGAACAGTAGTCAGAGCCGTGCCTTTGTTCAGCTGCCTCCTACTGAGGTGTTGCGCCGTTGCATAGAGAGTCTGCAAGAGGCCGCTCCCAACGCCCTTTCGTCGAAGAGCTATACTGTTGACGAGTGGCGCAGGGTAGGTTGGTTCACGCAGGATGCCATCTATTCATTGCTTGCCGATATCTACTTGTGGCGGGCTTCGGTGCTGCACAGCGATGCCGACTATCAGCAATGCATCAACTACTGCGACCTGGTCATTCAGTCGAAGAAAGACCAGCACATTAAGAGCGATTTCGAAACCACAACGTCAGAATATCCCTTGGCTTCCACTCGAAACATGTATACGAACCTCTTTGTGAAGCAGAATGCTGAGGAAAGCATCTTTGAGATACAGAGTAATGGCAACTCTGGTCTTTGCAAGATGATCTTCAAGTATAAAGACAACAACTCGACCGCTGGCTATATGAATGCTACCGGCATCTTCAAGGCTGTGGCAGCCAATCCAAACACGAAGGGTATGCAGGTGTTCCCCACCAACGACATCCGCTTCTCGGCCTCTCTGTTCACAAACGAAGGCGTGGAGACCTATGCTGTAAGAAAAATGGTGTCGCAGAGCGATATGTTTAATACTAACACTGAGAAACGTACGAACCGTTCAAGCAGCGGCTACAACCAAAACTGGATTGTTTATCGTTTGACCGACGTGATGCTGATGAAGGCAGAAGCAATGGTACAGCTGGTGGATACGGCTGCCATCGATTCCACAGGTCTGACAACTGCACAGTATAATGAAGCTGTCCAGAAAAGAGACTCCATTGCAAACGTTCGTCTGCGCGAGGCCTTCGATATCGTTGCAGCCGTGAACACGCGCGCTTGTGTTGATGCCCAGACACTGGACTGGTCGAAGCTGAGAACAACGGAGCGCAGCGGCAGAACCGGCATGGAACTGCTCGTTATGGAGGAGCGCCTGCGTGAACTCTGCTTCGAGGGTAAGCGCTGGTTTGATTTGCTCCGCTATAACTATCGTCACGTCAACGGTGTGAACTATGCCAGCATATTGGCTGACCAAGGTATGGGCGCACTGGTGCCAAACTACAGTGAGATGCTCACACTGATGGTGAGAGGACGCGGTAGCAGTGGTGACGGTCTGAAGGCCAAGATGACCAACGAGGCCTATCTCTATATGCCGATTCCGAACTCAGATGTCGTTCTGGCTACTGGTCTGAAACAGAACCCTGCCTATGGCAGTTCAACCGAATTTGTAAGAAACTAAAGGAAGGAGGACCATATAATGAAAATGTTAAGAAGATTATCTTTGAGCCTGCTGACCGCAACCTTTGTCTTTGCGGGAATGAATGTGGTGACGAGCTGTAATCCTGAACCCGACGAGTCGGACATGTTTACCGCCACAGGCGAGACTGCTGCTGACTTTATTCAGCGTAAGGCACACCTCAGCTCGTTTAGTGCCATTCTGACACAGGCAGGACTGATACGTACGCTTTCTGCCTACGGAGAATATACATGCTTTGTGCCTGACAACGATGCCGTCAACCTCTATATCGACAGTTTGTGGAATGATACAGTGTCGGTGAATGACGAAGGACTGCGCGACCGAAACGGACTCACGTCGAACTCCCTGCAGGGACTGCTCGACCCCCAGAACCCGAAGCGTGACAGCCTCTGTCTGGATCTGGCTCGCTTCCACCTGACCAACGAAGTGCACAACACCCTTGAGCTGGCTAAAGGCGGTGAGGGTATCCGCACCATGCTGGGACGTAACATATCCTATGACAACAAGGGTCAGAACGGAAGAGTGAGAATCGAAAAGGAGGCAGAGATTATTGAGGCCGACTCAATAGTTACCAACGGTATCATTCATGTGCTGAACAGAGTGATTCCGCGCAGTTCTCGCGTACTCTTCGATGAGTTTGACCGCTACCGCAGTGACTACAGCATCTTTATTGATGCCTTGAAACTGACTGGCTTGGCCGACTCGTTGCGCAAGACACGCAAGGACCAGACGTACTCAATGACGGACTTCTATGATACCAATGGTACTACGGCTCTTTACTATCCTACGGAGTGCTTGCTGGGCTTCACCATTTTTGCTGAACCCGACGAGATTTTGAAGCAGGAACTTGCCAAAGGCGGCTATTCACAGGACTTGGAAGGCCTGAAGCAGTATGCCAATGACCAATACAAGGATGCTCGCAACTGGTATGACTATCTGGATGATCACGACATCAAAGTAAGCACGGGTAAAGACTATACCAACCGCTTCAATGCACTGAACATGTTTGTGGCCTACCACATTCTCTATGCCGGAATGCCAGAGTCGCAGCTGGTGTTTGAACAAGCCAACACAAACAGCAACACTTGGAACTATGTGAACGGTGGAGAACCCTACGACTATTATGAGACAATGCTGCCCCATACGCTGATGAAGATCTGGCAGCCCTCTCAGACGGCCGGAACGGGCAAGAACCTGTACATCAACCGCTATCGTGCCTATAACACCCTGACCGACCAGCTGCCGCACTACACAACGGTGGAGGGTGAAGATACGAAAATTGAGAACCGTCTGGGCTATGGTAGTGCAGCTATGCACCAGGGCTCGGAAAACCGCGATGGTGTGAGAGTGCTTCGCTCTTCACTCGGACAGCCCTATCAGACGAATATCCACGCACTCAATGGCTATATCCATGCCATTGACAAGATGCTGGTCTACGATCGTATCGTGCCGAAAGGCGTGCTGCATGAGCGTATGCGTTTCGATGCTACTACGTTCCTGCCTGAGTTCATCAACAACAACATTCGAAACATGACAATGGACCAGTGCAACAAACTGAGTCCTGGCGGCAACGGTGCTCGTGTGGCATTCCCCAACGATTATTTTGACAATGTAATCAGCTATACGGATGGCAACAAGATTCGCTATAATGTGAAGGGTGCCTATAATGCCTGGCAGGCAGATGCTTTCCAGGGATGGGGTAAGTATGACTTGGGTATCCGCATGCCACCGCTGCCAACAGGTACCTACGAGTTCCGCCTCTACTATGCACCGATGGATCATGGCGGCATGATGCAGTTCTATATGGGTGAGGTTGACAAGGTGAACGGCGAGAGACCGACACTCTCGAAGATGATGGCACTCGACATTCCTCTTGATGTGCGTATCTTGAAAGAAGATGTCCGCATTGGTTGGACTGACTACTATGAGGAAGACGACTTCGGTGTAGGTACTGATGTGGCACTCCACAACCGTGGCTATATGCGTGGCCCGTTCAGCTTCAAGGATCACCCTGAATACACCACCGATGGCGTGGCAGGTATCTGGTCGGTTAACTACAACATGCGTCGCGGTACACGTAACTGTGGTCTGCGCCGTGTTCTGGGCCGTCTGGATATGAAACAGGGCATGGAGTACTGGTTCCGCATCAAGAGTGTGCTCAACGACGACCCCGAGCTGAAATGGCAGCTTGACTTCGTGGAGTTCGTACCGACTGATGTGGTCGACAACGATATGTACTCGGAAGACTGGTACTAAATCAATTGAGAATTGATAATTGAAAATTGAGAATTGATTATGAAGACAAATAAATATTTAGGAATCACGATGCTGGCAGCCACGATGCTGACTGCCGCATCATGTACCGACTTCGATGATTATAATGAGGTGCCCGTTGACCCTACCTCACAGAGTGGGTCTGGCCTTTCCCTGTGGGAGAACATCAGCGGGAATGCCGAGTTGAGTGACTTCCGCCAGTTGGTGGAACGTACAGGATTTCAGGAGAACCTGAAGCAGGAACGCTCCTATACTATTTGGGCTCCGAAGAACGGGTTCACAGGACTTTCCGACTATCAGGCCATGAGCGATTCGCTCCTGCTGATTCATTTCGTAAAGAACCACATCGCAGAGTTTAAGTTTGCTGCTTCTGGAAAGGTTGACAACCAGCGTATCCGTATGCTGAACGACAAGAACCTTGTCTTTACTGGCGATGGTACTTATCAGTTTGGCAATGTTGCGGTCGACGAGGCCAATGTGCCCAGCAGAAACGGTGTGATGCACATTCTGTCGGATGCGGTCAAGTTCTATCCTAACCTGTATGAGTATATCAAGCAGACGGATACTATCGGCCTGCTGCGTAGCCATATCATGAAGTATGAGGTTACCAAAATTGACAAAGATAAGAGTGAGAAAGGTCCTATTGTCAATGGTATCCAGACTTATATTGACTCAGTGATGGTCACTTCGAATAGTATTCTGGGACGTAATGGCCTGAATGCAAAGATTCAGAGTGAGGACAGTACCTATACGTTCATCATGCCCGTTGATAAGGCATTTACCGATTATTACAATCGCGTGAAGACACTCTATAACTACATTCCGACCATGACTGCTGTAGACTTCTCGAAGTTCACCAAGGCCAGCGACACCTTTACAAAGACGGGTACGCCTGGTGTGGAAGAGGCTGCCATACCTGGTCTGGTTGACTCGATTGCACGCAAGGACCTGATTTCCAATCTGGTGTACAACAACAACCTGAGATATTGGAATGGCGGTTTCGTGGATGATACCAGACCCTTGGACACGATTTACAGTACAAATGGCGGGTTCTTCTCTAACCCGAAGGAGATTGCCGTCGACCACACCATTATCGGTCCTGTGGAGATGAGCAACGGCTATGCACGTGTTGTCGATACACTGGCTTTCCATCCGTGGGAGACTTATAATCCGCAGATTTCTTCTGCCAATTTGGAAAAAGCCTATAACAACAAAAAGACAAGTGCAAGAAGAGAGGGCGTAGTGGTCACTGTAAGAGATGAGAAGCATTGGGTTCTGGGTGAAAACTACCAGAGGGATGAGTTTACTTTCGAACTGGTGGAACCCAATGGTGACCGTTCAAAGCCTGAAATGTTCTATTCATTACCCAACGTGCTCTCGGGAACCTATCGCATCTATTGCGTGTTCTTGCCTGCACAACTTGGTAATACTGGTGCCAATAAGCCTACTGCGATGAACTTCCAGTTGCGCTATTGCAATGCAAAGAACCAGATGCAGACCTATAATTTCTGTGCAAATCCTAATGATGCTGCACATAAGGCACAGGCAAGTGGCGCTTGGACGGATAATCCAAAGACGCTGAACTTAGCAACTGCCTTTGCAAATGATACGAACAAGGTGGTAAAAGCTGACACAATCTATCTGGGCGATTTCACCTTCCCCGTTTGCTACAAGGGCGTGAAGGATAATGACAATAAGAGCCTTGCTCCATGTATTAACGTTACTTCTCCACTGAGTGTGTTCAATGCTACGCAGATGGCAAATTACTCCAGGGAGTTCCGTATCTGGGCATTTGTTCTTCGCCCTGTGGATTATGACGAATACCTGAAATCTAAAACAACGAACGACAATGAATAGTTCTCTTTTTGATATCATGCAGAATGCAGGTCGCAGAATCCTGTTCTGCTCGCTCGCAGTAGCCCTCTCCACTTTCCCTGCACTGGCTCAGGATGAAGACGATGAGGATGACATGTCTACTGCAATAAAGAAACCGGTGAAGAAAGTCCGTCAAGACAATTATCCTACGGTTGCCATCAAGGGTGTAGTGATAGACCAGGCTACCAAGAAACCGCTTTCAGGTATTCAGTTGCAGGCTTTAGGCTATGTGCGCTATACGGCCATGACGGAGGAAGACGGTACTTTCACTATCAAGGTGCCCACCTTTGCTACGGCACTCTATGTGCATGCCCCTGAGTTCCTGTCACAGCAAGTGGCTATTACGGCAGGAGACTCCACACAGGTCATCAACATCAAGATGCTGAAAGACAAGTATCAGTCGATGTATGGACAGAAAATGGCCTATACGGCACAGGCGGAAGGCAAAATGGAGAATGCCGGTGTGACTGTGGACAACGAGATCTCCGAAAAACTGGGCGGTGACATGCGTGTAATCTCGCGCTCGGGAACATTGGACGGCGGTGCTGCCATGTTCATTCGTGGCTTGAACAGTATCACGGCTGATGCTCAGCCGCTGATAGTGGTCGATGGTATTGAAATGGATATGCAGCGCGATCGCTCGTCTCTCCATATCGGACAGTATTTCAACATGTTGTCGAACATTGCACCCGATGACATTGAGAAGGTAACAGTGCTGAAGAATGCTACGGCACTCTATGGTGCCCGTGGTGCCAATGGCGTTGTGCTGATTGAGACCAAGCGCGGACACTCTATGGCTACCCGCATTGATGCAAACGTATCTGGCGGATTCACCTTCGTGCCGCAACTGCCTACGATGATGAATGCCACACAGTATCGTCTTTATGCTACTGACGTGCTGGGAACTGTCAGCGGAATCAACGAGAAGAGTATTGATTTCCAGTTCCTGAACACAGACCCCAAGCGTTTGTGGAACCGCATCCACAAGTACGACAACGATACCGATTGGTCGGACGAAGTGTATGAGACTGCTTTCAGCCAAAACTACAGCATCAACGTGCAGGGTGGCGATGATATCGGTATGTACAATCTTTCGGTGGGTTACAGCAATGCTGAATACGCTGCCAAGAAGAATAACTTCGAGCGTATGAACGTGCGTTTCAACACTGATATCAATATCCTCTACAATCTGCAGACGAAGTTTGATATCTCTATCTCTCGCACGAACAACAACGTGACCGACAATGGCTTCCCCTCTGATTTCTCTATTGGAACGGTGTCTTCGCCGATTGCTTTGGGACTGATCAAGTCGCCTATCGTGTCGCCCTATCAGCGCGATAACAACGGTAATCCGTCGGAACTGCTGTCAGATTATGACGATATTTTCTTACAGCTGGAGACTACTTCGGCCACGAATCATGATGCTGCCCGCCAATATGCACTGGCTAACCCCACCTCTATTCTGGAGTATGGTGAGGGCAACAACAAGAATCGTATGGAGAATACCTACTTCAACGTGCGCCTGGAGCCAACCTATACACTGAGTCCTGACTTTAAGCTGAACGCAATGGTGAGCTACACGCTCAACCGTAACTCTCAGCGCTACCTGCGCCCCTATACCGGCGTGCCGGCATTCAATGTGGTAGGTCTCGGAAAGGTGATTGCAAAGACAAGCTCCCTGTTTGCCAAGGAGGATAACTTCGTGGGCAAGATACAACTGGATTGGGCTCATCAGTTTGGCCGTCACACTGTGGCTGCATTTGTTGGTGGTCGCTATAACATGTTCTCCTACGACAATAATACAGTGGGCGTGCAGGCCAGTGGTGAAACCAACGACAAGAACCCGAACTTGGGATGGACTGGCTACCGTGACATCAATGGTGTGAACGACGAATGGACGCAGATTCAGTGGTATGGCAATGTAGACTACAACTACATGAACCGCTATTTCGCCACCCTTTCGCTGACCGCTGAGGCCAACAGCCGTTTCGGTGAGAATGCCGACGGACTGAAGATGTTCGGCGTGCAGTGGGCTCTCTTCCCCAGTGTTCAGCTGGGTTGGGTGCTTACCAATGAGAGCTGGTTCCCGAAGAATCGTGGTGTCAACTACCTGCGCGTGAATGCTGGCTACGATATCAGTGGTAATGATGGTATCTCGAACTATGCTGCACGAACAAGTTACAGTACGGTACGCTTTAACAACATGGCCATTGGTACACAGCTGACCAATATCGGTAATGATAAGATTCAGTGGGAAAGAACGCAGAAGATGAACATCGGAGCTGAAGGGTATTTTGCCAATAACCGCATTGGTGCAAAGATTGACTACTTTATCCACAAGACCGACAATCTGTTGACGCTGAAGAACTTCTCGAACCCTGTCGGTGGTATCAATCGCTATTGGACTAACGGCGGTAAGCTGGAGAACGAAGGCTTTGAGGCCACGCTGACCTTCAAGCCTGTTGTAACGAAGAACTGGAACGTCGAGGTGGGTGCTTCGGTGGGTCACTATCAGAACAAGGTGACGGAACTGCCTGACGGCGACTATACGACATCAGTCTATGGCGATAATAACATCCTGACCGCCGTTGGTGGCCCGATAGCACAGTTCTACGGCTATCAGACAGCAGGCGTTTTTGCTTCTGATGCAGAGGCAAGAGCTGCGGGCAACGGAAGCTATCTCTATATGGTGGACAATGCAGGTAATCATCAGAACTTCAAAGCTGGTGACGTACACTTTGTTGATCAGAACAACGATGGCGTGATCGATGAGCAGGACAAGACCGTTATTGGTAATCCTAACCCAGATATTTATGGTAATATCTTCGCTACGGTTAACTGGAAAGGCTTTACGCTGAACGTTGGATTCAACTACAGTCTGGGTAATGACGTGTACAACTACCAGCGCTCTATTCTGAACTCGGGTAGCACACTCTACAACCAGCAGGTTGCTGAGGTTGGCCGTTGGACATACGAGGGACAGCAGGCAAGCCTCCCACGTGTAGCCTTCGGTGATCCTATGGGTAATAACCGTTTCAGTGACCGATGGATTGAGGATGGCAGCTATCTGCGCTTGAAGACCGTGAAGCTGACCTATCGTGTGCCAATTCCTGGTTCTTGGACATGGCTGCAGGGACTCTCATTCTGGGCAGAAGGACAGAACTTGCTGACCTTCACCAAATATCTGGGCAGCGATCCTGAGTTCTCAAATGGTAACAGCGTGCTCTATCAGGGCATTGACATGGGTAATCTGGCTTTGAGCCGTTCTGTATCAATGGGCGTGAAAATAAATCTGTAATTGTTAAAGGTTAAAGATATGAAATACTTAAAAAATATCATCTGTGCAATCTGCATCATCTGTGGTTTGCAGTCTTGTGCTGACATGCTGGATACAGATAGTAGTCGTCAGAATTTCGATCCCTCTCTTGCAGAAAAGTCTGACTCGCTGTTCTATGTCTTTGGCATTTTCGAGGCAATGCAGCATCTGGCCGATCAGTATGTACTGCAAGGTGAGCTGAGAGGAGATCTCGTTGCTACTACGCAATATACTGACAACAACTTACGCCAGTTGGCTGACTTCTCGGCCACAACTGCCAATAAGTATGACTCGGCTTATGTTTATTACCGTGTAATCAATAATTGCAACTATTATATTGCTCATCGTAATACCGAACTGTATACGGGTTCGAAGAATGTGGTCATCAACGAGTATGCAGCAGTGAAGGCTATACGCGCTTGGGCTTATCTGCAGTTGGCACGCAACTGGGGTAAGGTTCCATTCTTCACTGAGCCGCTAACGAAGATATCACAAATCGATGAAGGTAATTTCCCCGAGCTCGACCTGAACGGTATTGTAGGACAGCTGGCTCCTGACCTGGAGCAGTACACCGGCCTTAGTGTGCCAGTGGCATACAACGGTGCATTGTCCAGTGGTAATACTAACTATGGCGGTTCAAAGAATATGTATGTTACGCTCTGCTTTATTCCTGTCGACGTGATATTGGGTGAAATGTATCTGGAAATGGGTGACTACCATCGTGCTGCCACCCACTATGTCACTTATCTGACAACAGTTGCGCAAACTCCGACATCGTTCTATCTGGCTTCAACGTCTTCTGCTATGACCTCTGTCTTTATGAATTCGGACAAGCTTCTGCTGTGGCAGGAAATGCTGAATCGGGAACTTCCACTGGAAAGCGATAGAGCTGATGACGGATGGAAGACACCAGGTTCATGGTTCTCTATGTTCAATTCGACAGCCGATCGCATATCCTATATTCCAATGGCTCCCTCGGCACAGTATGGTCCAACGACTGATCTGCCTTCTATCTTTGGCCTTGACTTCTACGTTACTTCAGATGAGGTTACAGGCTCGAAATACAATAGTATTCCTTTGATGGAAAAGGTACAGCTTGTTCCTTCCGATTCGTTGCGGGCATTGTCAGACTCTACTGACTACTACTACTATGTAGACTGGTCGACTTCAGCCGATTATGACAGTATAGCGGCCGTGAAATTAGGCGATATGCGCTTGAGCAATGCTACCCTTGAGTTGACAAAGGATAATAACTCTACGCAGGTGTACATCACGAAATACTATCTCGCGAGCATCCCACTCTACCGTACGTCGACTGTATTGCTCCATCTGGCAGAAGCTTTCAACCGCTTGGGCTATTACGACCTCGCCTTTGCTATACTGAAGGATGGTATCAGTCCGGCACTCATAAAGTCCGTCAATCCTGACGGTACCCCTGCGGCTGACGCTGTTCCCTATATGTCAGAAACATCGAAGGCACTGCTGACCTCTACCTATCCCCTATTGTCGTATGCCGATAAGTTTCCCTTGAAGACGGCAATGGGCGTTCATTGCCATGGCACTGGCAAGGCTGCCAGCGATATGGCAAAGACAACTTATAGGCCAGACCATCCTTCTCCCTATAGTCTTAGTCGTATGGTGGGCATGCAGATTGGGAAGACAGAGGCTTTCTTGAACTTGACGAAGGGAACCCTGAACACGAAGCAAGATACTATCAATGCTATTGAAGACATGCTCTGCGATGAGTATGCACTGGAGTTTGCTTTCGAGGGTAACCGCTATTTCGACCTGCTCCGCTTGTCGAACCACAAGAATGGTCATGCTGTAAGTTCTTCTGCTTACAACGGTTCTCCTGCAGCTTATGGTGCTCGCTACGGTACTCGTTGGTTGCAGAAGAAGCTGGAAGGCCGTGGATGGGATGAGTCAAAGCGCTATCTTCCCTTCAAATAAACAGACATTCCCAATGCTGAAATAGCAAACAAGGGATGATTTAGATAAAAAAAGACAGATAAGTTTTGCTTATTCTGTCTTTTTTTATACTTTTGTGCTCAAATGATACGATTGCCTAAAACCTTAACCAGCACATTATCTACGCGAATCAGTTTGATGGTCGTTGCGGCTATTGCACTGTTGCTGTCAGTAGCACTCTGCGTGATGTTCCACTTTTCAAGGAACGGGGTTAGGAATGAGGCTGTGCAAAAGGCTGAGCAGACACTGGAGACTACCGTACAGCAGGTGGACAACATCCTGCTGAGTGCTGAACAGTCGGCGGGCAATGTCTACTGGGAGGTGCTGAGCCATCTCGACCAGCCCGACCGGATGTTCGTCTATAGCAGGAAACTGGTGGAGACCAATCCGTATATAGCGGGTTGTGCCATTGCTTTCGAACCTTACTATTATCAGGAGCGTGGACAGTATTTCATGGCATACGTGCATCGTACACATGGCGGTGCTTTCGAGGCATCAAAATCCCCAATCATACAGTCAGAGACTTTCGGTAATGTACCGTATACGGAACAAGTGTGGTATACCAAGCCTATAGAAACAGGTGTGCCATGCTGGATCAATCCATTGAAGGAGGGACAGGCTGAAGGCGAAGCAATCATCACGTTCAGTTTGCCTATTTTCAGACCGAACGGAACAAAAGTAGGTGTGCTGGCTGTTGATGTGTCTGTATCACAACTGTCTCAAGTGGTGCTGGCAGCCAAGCCGTCCCCACATTCTTATGCAACGATGCTTGGCAGCGACGGTTCGTTCATCGTCCATCCCGACAGCAATGCACTCTTCCATCATACGTTCTTTACGTTGTATAGCGATAATCCTGATGTACAAAGAGTTGGTGAGGCGATGCTGGCAGGCGAGAGTGGCTATCAGCAGGTTCGTTCTGAAGGCACTAACAAGTATGTGTTCTATAAGCCTTATGTGCGTTCTGCCGTATCAGGGCGCTCGTTGGAGCCGCTGGGGTGGAGCATTGGCATTGTCTATCCTGAGGCCGATATCTTCGGCAGCTATCATCGCTTGGTGTATATTGTATTGCTTTTGGCCGTCGCAGGCCTGCTGCTGTTGCAGGTGCTCTGCCGTATCATCGCTCACAGACAGTTGCTGCCGCTAAGAATCCTTACGAAGTCGGCTCAGCGCATTGCTGAAGGTCATTTCTATGAACCGATACCTAGCAGCCGTCACCATGACGAGGTGGGCCGCCTGCAGGTCCACTTCAAGGAGATGCAGAAAGCGCTGGCCTTACACATGGACGAACTGGAAAGACTCAATTCTGCGCTGAATAAGCAAGGCGAGGTGCTGACGGCAGCCTACAAGCGCGCAAAGGAGGCCGATCGCATGAAGACTGCTTTCCTGCACAATATGACCAATCAGATGATGCCGCCCGTCAGCGTTATCTATGAGGATGTAAACACCTTGTGTCATCAGGGAACCGATTTGGAACAGCAGGAGATAGACCGCATGGTCGACGAGATACAAAAGCAGAGTGAGACGGTGACAAAACTGCTTGACGGCCTGCTGAGTATGTCGCAGGAAGAGCAGAAAACAAATGAAATAGATTGAGACATTGAGAACGCCGATACAACATATCCGACAGTCGCTTTCCTTGAAACTGAGTCTCAGCATCCTGCTGATGGCTGTTCCCATCTTTGTGCTCTCACTGGGCATCTTATTCCTGCAGTCACGCTGGCATATCAAAGTTGAGGCTATGGAGCATACTGCCAGTGTACTGAATGCTGTGACACAGCGTGTGAATCGCTATCTGATGACGATTGAGACGGCTACCAATGCCAATGACTGGCTGGTTGCTGAAAACCTGAATCCTGAATCGTTCCTGGAATACTCTCGCCGCATCGTAGCACTCAATGTCAATGTCAATGGATGCTCTATTACTGGCGAACCTTATCTGTTTCCACAGTATGGGCGTTATTTCTCGGCCTATTCGGTTCGCGAGGGCGACAGTATTATTACGGTACGCGAGGGTGAATATGAATATTTTGACAAAGAGTGGTACAAGAAACCGTGCAAGCTGGGCAGGGCTTGTTGGGTAGACCCCTTTGACGACTTCAACGAAGGTACGCTGTCGGCTTCGGACATGATTGCCTCTTACTGCAAGCCACTCTATGATGGCAACGGGAAGTTCATTGGCATCATTGCCACTGACCTGTCGTTGCAACGGCTGGCTGAGACCATTCAGGCTGAGAGGCCAACACCGAATTCTTATTTCATGCTGCTGGGCGAGGATGGTCACTATTTCGTTCATCCTGATTCTACTTTGTTGGTCAACCACACCATCTTCAGTGGTGTTGATGCTCATCGGCAGCCTGACGTGATTGCGCTGGGACATGAGATGACTACTGGTAAGCAGGGCACTATGCGCGTGAATTTTGGCGATGCTCCCTGCATGGTGAGCTACCAGCCTGTTGCAGGCACCCAGTGGAGCATAGCATTAGTGTGCCCTGAGAAAGACATCCTGCAGGCCTACAACAAACTGACGGCAGTCCTCATTCCGCTGATCGTGATTGGTCTGCTGTTCATCTTGATGCTCTGCCGTCGCATCGTGGCCCATGCCATCAGTCCGCTGAACCGATTGGTGGAGCAGTCGCAGCGTTTGGCCGAAGGCCGCTATGATGAACGGATTGCCCATACCGACCGCCATGATGCGGTGGGCCGCTTGCAAAACAGTTTTGCTATTATGCAGAAGTCATTGAACCGCCACGTCAGTGCCATCAAGAAGGTAAACGAAGAGACTGAACAGCGCAACGAGGAACTACGACAAGCCAGTCTGCTGGCTAAGGAGGCTGACTGGCAGAAGGCTGTTTTCATCCAAAATATGACCCATCAGATACGTACTCCGTTGAACATCGTGGGTGGATTTGCGCAGGTGATGGGCGAGAGTATCACTCAGCTGCCCGATGAAGAGCTGAAGAACATCAAGGGCATGATGAGGCATAACGCGATGCTGTTGAACCGTATGGTGCTGATGTTGTACGACAGTTCCGACACGGGAGTCACTGAGGAACTGAACTGTCTGCAGCGCGAGGAGGTGCCCTGCAATGATGTGGCGCGTGAGAGTATTGAACATACGAACCTGAATTTCCCCGATTTGCCCATTACCTTTAACACCTCGCTGCCCGACTCGGCCTGCATGCTGACCAATCGCCTCTACCTGATGCGCAGTCTGCGTGAAATTCTCTACAACTCCGCCAAATATTCTGATGGACAGCATGTGTCGCTTTCGGTCTCACAGACAGATACGGCTTTTCGCTTCGTGTTTCAGGACACAGGCCCAGGCATCGACGAGGAAAGCCGCGAACGGATGTTCGAACCATTTGTCAAGGTGGACGACCTCTCTGAAGGCTTGGGCTTGGGCCTCCCTTTGGCCAAGCGCCATATTGTCAATCTGGGTGGCCGCCTGATATTAGATACCGGCTACCGTGAGGGTTGTCGAATCATCATCGAACTGCCACGATAGCCGGTGTCGGCGTTTCTGAAGGGGTTCTAAAGAGTCTCTGAAGGACTTCTGAAAAACAACTGTCTATAGTTGGTATTCAAACATCACCATGCTATAGGGAGCCAGTTCCACTTTCATCTTCTTTTCTGCCTTGATGTTTTCAGTCTGCGGCACGATGGGCTGCTGCTCAAAGTTGTTTTCGTCGCTGGGCTGGCCGCTTAGCACTGTCTTCAGGGCCGTCTTCTTCATGCCCTTGAAGCGGCTTAGGTCGATGTTGGCAGTCTTGGCCTCGCTGCCGGCATTGCAGAGTTTCACAAACAGACGGCGAGTCTTGGCATTCAGCACCACCGACTGTCCGTAGCGGCTCTTCTCCACAGGCTGAACAATGCCGGCCTCGTCGCCCTCAAAGCTTACGCAGTCGCCATAGTAGTACTGGCCGGCCGACTGTCCGAACATCTGCTGCACATAGTAGCTGCAGGTGAGGATGGGGCGCTCGTTGTCGAAATAGATGAGGTCGGGGTTCCAGTTGGTCGCATTTTTACGGGCAAACAGCGGTGCATAGCTGGTCATGTCGACCACGTCGCCATTGCGCTCCACGTGCAACAGGTAGAGACCTTCGGCCAGTGCGTCGATGAGCTTCTTGTCCTTAGCAGCATACTCACCCAGGTAGACTTTCGTCTTGCGGATTCCCGAGCCTTGCTCGCTCACCCGTTGCCCTTCGCGAGGATATTTGTCATACTGGCGGCTGTCCAAGAAGTAGGTGTTCGGCTCGTAGTAGTGCTCGTCCATGATGGGCATGCCTAGTTCGTCAGCCAGCTTCCAACCGTTCTCATAGTCGTAGTTGCCGGGGTGTGAGCCGGGGCCAGCCGTGCCCACGATGATGATTTCGGGGTGAGCCTTCGTCACCTTGTCATACATATACTTGAACCGTTCGGCAAACTCAGGCGATATACGCTCTTCGTTGCCGATGCCCAGATACTTCAGGTTGAAGGGTGCCGGATGTCCCTGGTCGGCACGCATCTTGGCCCATTTCGAGGTGGCAGCATCGCCGTTGGCCCACTCAATGAGGTCGAGTGCATCCTGTACCCACTCGTCCATTTCGTTCATGGGTACCACGTCCTGTGCCTGGTCGCGCATGCCCCAGCCACCGTTTGTGCCCTGACAACTCACGCCACAGGGCAGGATGGGCAGCGGCTGCATGCCGAGGTCTTCGCACAGTTGGAAGTACTCATAATAGCCCAGTCCCATCGACTGGTGGTAGCCCCACGTGTTCTTCAGAGCCTGGCGCTGCTCGCGCGGACCGATGGTTGTCTTCCAGCGGTAGGTGTTCCAGAAGCCGTCGCCGCCACCGTGCACGATGCATCCGCCGGGGAAGCGCATGAACTGCGGCTGCAGATCGGCCAGTGCCTGGGCCAGATCCTTGCGCAGACCATGACCTTTATAGGTGTCCTGTGGCATCAGCGACAGCATGTCGACATCCAGGTCGCCCTGCGTCAGCACCAGTACCTGCAGGGCTGCCTTCTGACAGTCTTGCTGTGGACATAGTTCTGCACTGTATTTCTTCCACTCCTTGCCGTTCACCTCGAAGGTGGCTTCGGCCAGTAGCTTCGGGTCTTTACCGCGTCCTTGGTGCTCTACGAGGGCAATGCGAATCTGCTTGGCAGTAGCATCCTGATTACGCATGAAGGCCGAGAAGTCATACTTGGCTCCTGCTTTTACTGAGATACCGTCGAAGCCGTTGTTCTCCAGTCCGTAGCCTTTCCATCCGCGATAGTCGTAGTATTCTTTCACACGCTCCACATGCAGTCGCATATAGGTGGGGTTGTTGGGGTGTATGGGCTGGTCCATGCGAACCTCCATCTTGCCCAGCGAGTGTCCTGGTCGCAACATGTGCCAGGCAGTGCCAGGGCCCCATCCGTCGCGCTCGTTGGGGTTGTATTCAAACGATCCGTTCTGCAGCAGTTCTGCAAAGAGACCGCCGTCGGCCGAGCTGCTGATGTCCTCGAAGAAAATGCCAATCAAGTGGTCGCTGATGACTTTTCCGCCGGCAGGTGCCTTCATGGGCTTCTGTGCCCCGACGGTCATGGCGGCTGCTGTGAGGCAAGCCAATAGTAATGTACGTCTGTTCATGATGTTTGGGTAATTTTATGTGTAAATGATTCTAAATAGCGTCGCATGTCTTCCTGAATGCGGTGGAAGGGCTCTGAAAACACGTAGCCCGTGTTTTTCTTCAGCATGGTCTTGATGTCCTGCCGGGTATTCTCGTAGCACGACATCTCGTTGCGCTTTTGGGTACGGTGAGCCTGTGAGTTGCTGATTTCTGTCTGGCGTTCCTGCCGTAGCAGGTTGCACACCTTGCTCAGGATAGGAGCCGTCACGGTGTCGAACAAGTGGTGGCCCTGTATATAAAGATAGGTGTTCTGCGGCTTCACGCCCAGCTGCTGCAGTTCGTCCTTCAGTTTCAGGTAGGCTTCCTTGTTGCCGGGGAACATGCGCTGCAGTTCGCGCACCTTGTTGAAGGCCTTCCGGCGAACGTTCTGCAGCGACCTCTCCGGTTCCTGCACCGTGAAGCCGCCAGGGTCGCAGATGCGATTGAAGTCAGTCAGCGAGAACCGCTTGTAGTTATCCGTTCTATAGGCCCAGATAGACCATACGAACAGGGGGAAGATGGCCTCGCTGAACTGTCGGAAATACTCCTCGAAGTCGAAGATGCGGTGGTCGTTGAGTGTCACCGACACGCACACATTGTGCAGCGACGGGGCGTAGCACTGGTAGTTCTCAATGGCATAGACGTAGGTGTGGAAGACGTAGGGACTGTTCAATATTTTCTCCGAGCAGGCCGTTTCTCCCTGCAGCAGATAGTCGTAGTCGGCATCCACGCAGGCAATCATGTCGGGGCCCGTCTGTCCCTCAATGAAGTTCATCAGCACCGATTTCTTGCCCCTCACCAGTGTCTGTTTCGAGGGCAACATCACCTCGAAGTAGCGTTCCTCGTTCTCAAACGGACTGAGCACCGTACGCCAAAAGTAGACATCATCATAGCTCTCGACGTAGGCCACAATCCTGCGTCGTGCTTGCTTCGGCTTCAAGGCGTTGGCTGCCTGGAAGTACTGGCTGTTGATGTTATCTTTCAGTCGGTGTGCCACAACTTTTCACTATTCTCTCTCTCCACTCTTCCCTTTCCTCTTTCCTCTTTCCTCTCTCCTATTTTCTATACCGTGATATCGCTCACCTCCGTCACGCTGTCCACCCATCCGTTCATGACAACGGCAGGCGAGTGGGTGGTCAGAATAATCTGTACGTTGGGGTTCAGCTCCAGACACAGGTCGATGAGCCGTTTCTGCCATTCAATGTGCAGGCTCACTTCTGGTTCGTCCATGAAGAGCACGTAGGGCTGCTCGTCTTCCACGAGTACGGTGAGCAGGATGATGAGCATCTGTTTTTCGCCGCTTGAGAGTTGGTAGGTGGTCAGTTGTTCGCCAATCTGCGTGAAGCGAATCTCGTTCTCCGTGCGAATGATATGTTTGCCAGTGTCAGCAAACAGGTCGTCTACGATGTCTTGGAAGCGTTTCTTCTTCTCCGACAACTGTTGTGCGGCATCCATATTGCCGCCTTGCAACTGTTCTATGATGCGGTTGCCTATGTTCACCTGGTAGTCCAGATACTTGCGTTGCAGTTGGTATAACTGCAGGTCGAGCAGCGAGCCCCCCATGTTGTTGCTCATGGCCGACAGCGTCTGGCGCATGGTGTTGTCGCCTTCAGCCAGCGTGGCCGCAATGTTGCTGTCCAGCGAGCGTATCATGTCGTAGCGAATCCAGCGTGCATCTTCGGGCACCACGTCGAGGCGCACTCCCTTCAGCATGTGACTGGGAAACTCGCCACCGGCCGACAGCCCCTTCACCACCTTGTTGATGATGGTGCTCTTGCCTACGCCGTTGATGCCGCTCAGAATGTTCACCTTCGGGTCCAGTTCCCACACGATGTGCTTCATGCCGCTCCAGAGCGAATCGATTTCTATCTTTTTGATGTAGTCCGCAAATTTCTGCATAGGTCGTTAGGTTGTTTCTGCAAAAATACGGAAAAACTCCGTAAACGACAAGTATTTTGATAACATTAACGATTGGCATGCCTGCAAGTTGCTGCTTGCCGACATGCCAATCGCATGGTTTCCTGTATTCGTGTTAGGCTATGTTCTGTAATCTGTCGTTGCTTCTACTTCACGATGAACTACTTTCCGTCTCGGATGTAGAGGCAGGGCTTTGTACCACTAACCTTGCGTCCGCTGAGGTCGTAGATGCTGCCATTGCTGAGGCGCTGAGTTGCTGTTTCCATATTGCGCACGCCCAATGTCACATTCTCAGCCTTGGTGATGCCCAGATAGTAGATCTGCATCGTGCTGTTGGTAGATGACTGGTAGAAGTCGAGCGTTCCGTTTGCGGTCATCAACAGGGTGCTGCGTGTAGAGTCCGACAGGCCGTCGTTGTTCCACTTTGGCAGTACATTGGCATTGTCCTTGCCTGTCTTGGTGTACTCCTGCCATGTTCCGTCGGCCAGTGTGCTGTAGACGGTGAAGCGTGTGGCGTTCTCCTCTTCAACAGGATAGCATTCGGTGCTGTCGTTGTTGATAAACACCTTCATGCCGTGTATCTCGGTAGTTTTTGCTGTCTTGCTTGTAAACTTGTAGCCGCGCGTCTTGATGGTGAACATGTACTGTGCAGCAGGCATGTTCTCGATGGTCTGGTGAACGGTAGCCTCGTAAAGTTTGTTGTTGGTTCCGTATGGGATGTCGTTCTGCAGATAGTTGCCTGTGAAGGGCGCTCCTGTCTCTGCGGCCGACTTTACTGCCCAGCGGGTCTTGCCGGTAGGATTCTCCACGCGCAGACCGTCGTCAATAGCCCATGCACCGGCACTGGTCTGGTTGGCGCTAGTTGTCTTTAGGTCATCGAATGTTCCGTTCGCCACGTATGAGATGACATCCGTAGTGTTCATGTTCAGGAATTCGCTAATGGCCTCGTCAATATAGTTTGAGTATTCGCGATAGCTCTCCAAGTCGTCGACCACCTCGGTAGCCTCCATGACTTGGAAATTGTCGAAACAGGTTCCGATGTAGGGGCGTAGAAATGCAGCATCATGGCTGCACTCAGCATAAGGGTAAGCATTTTTTTCATTGTTCTATAAGTTTTTAGTGGTTTTTTCGGTGCAAAGATAACAAGAACGGATAGCTACAATGTATGTAATTATACGTTTACGTATGTTTGTGTTCGCGTCTGCCATCCAACCGTTAATTATAATGAACAAAATTGGTTTTCTTTCGATTCTGTTCTTTATGGTCAACAAAATTCATTATCTTTGCCGTCGAAAAGTGAAGACTGCATAGATTATTATGGAACTGATAGCAAGACCTCATTATTATTCGAATGTAGAGAAACTGCTTGGAAAAGGCATTCTGATTGTCCTGACAGGCCAGCGGCGTGTCGGCAAAAGTTATGTAATGAGAGAGATCGTTCAAAGGAAGCAGCAGGACGATGCTTGTGTCATCTATATAGACAAGGAGAAAACGGACTTCGACTTCATTCAGAATTATAAGGATCTGGTAGCATATGTTGATCAACGCAGGAAGCCGGGTAAGCATACGTATATCCTAATTGATGAGGTACAGGAAATAGAGGAATTCGAACGGGGGCTCAGAAATTACTACGATAGTCCTGATATCGACATCATCATAACCGGCAGTAATTCTGACACGCTCTCCAGTGACTTGGCAACGATGCTTTCCGGCAGATATATGGAAATTTTCGTGCAGGGTCTCAGCTATGGGGAGTTCCTCGTATTCCACAATCTGGACGACAACGACGATGCCTTGCAGAAGTATATTAACTACGGTGGTCTTCCTGGCCTTCGTCCGATGGGGTTGGACGACCCAGAGGTCATCCGTCAGTATCTTCAGGGTGTCTATAATACCATTCTCGTGAAGGATATTGTCCGCCGGAAGAAAGTGAGGAACGTTCCTTTTTTGGAAAACCTGATCAGATATATAGGCGACAATATTGGTAAGCCGCTGTCTGCCACCAATATCCAGAATTATATGACTTCCAACAGGAATGAAGTGTCCAAGAACCTTATTCTTAAATACCTGAAGGCCACCGTAGAGGCATTCCTCACGCACAACGTCATCCGCTATAATCTGCATGGGAAGAAACTTCTGGAGAACAACGACAAATACTACTTTGGCGATGTCGGTCTGCGCAATTTCGTCGTGGGAGGCCGACGTGCCAACGACATTGAGAAGATAGTGGAAAATCTAGTCTATCAGCATCTTGTACGGCAGGGATATAAGGTCACCGTTGGGCAGATGTACGCAACAGAGATTGACTTTGTGGCGACAAAGGGCGACAATACCATTTATGTACAGGCATCCTACCTCATCAGTGAGGAGTCCACCTTTCAACGTGAGTTCGGCAATTTGCAGAAGATCAACGACAACTATCCGAAATATGTAGTCTCTATGACACCCTTTATGGATTCCAGCAAGTATGAGGGTATCATTCACATCCCACTCAAGGACTTCTTAAAAAAAGAGACACTGGTGTAATGAAATATCAATAATTATTCTTACCGTTGTCGCCGTCGGAGGTGTGGTAGATGAGCACTTCGCCCCCTGCACATCTCTTACGTGCCAGCCCCATGGCGAATACTTGTGGGGCATCATGAACTCCAGGTGCCGTCTTACAAATCAACTCGGCTCGTCCGTCACCATTGAAATCATAGAACAAGAACTGCGTGTAGTGGCTACCTGTGCGAATGTTGGGTCCCAAGTCTACGCGCCATAGCCGTTGCGACTGGCTCTCACCCTGCCCGTAGCAGGGTTCAGTCGGTAGCAGTCCAGGATGGTGCTGCCAGTGAAACCATGCTCGGAGTTGTCCTTGGCAGCGGTGGTGGTCCATTTTACTAATAGTTCCAGTTCACCGTCGCCACGCACATCGGCATAACTGGTCAGCGTGAGGCCAGAGGCAACGAGTTGCCCATTGCGCACCAGATCGAAGGTGGTGTTCTCGGCATCGGTGCCCAAGAGTCGCCAACTAACGTAGTTGCCGCCACTCGACTTGTGCATGGCTACTATACCACGCGAAAGCTTTTCCATCTGAGGAAGTGGTGTCTGAGCCTGCGCCTGCAAGCCCGTGGCTGCTGCCAAGAGCAGCAAAATTGTCTGTTTCATATGCATTGCTTTTTTATTGTTTCTGGTTTTGCTTGCAAAAGTAGCGTAAGACGGGGTGATATGGATTTGATTTTATCCAGATGCGTTTAAAAACGTACAATAAAGAACAGGGACGTACAATTTGGGAGATGCAGGAAGCTGAAATGCCGTATATTTGCGGCAAGAACGTACAAACATTGCTGAAAAATGAATATAATGAAGAAACTGACATGCATAGGGATAGCCGTGATGCTGTTATCCGTGAATGCTGCGCCCCGCCTTTTCGGTTTTGTTCTATCCCGTTATTTCCATGTCGGAGGAGTTCGCTCATAAGCGTTCGCACGACTGTTTGCTTACCGACGGTGCTTCAGCCGAAGTGAATGCCCAGTTCAGCAGTGAGCAACACGTCACGGGACTAACGCCCCCAACATTCATTGCCCCAAGCAATGACGACCGAACCGTGCATCCCCGTAATGGCGTTTCGTTCTATCTGGCCATGCTGCGCGCCAATCGTCCTGCCTCGCTCCATTGTATGGTTTTTATTTTGTTATTCGTAGCACTGGGGCAATCTTATTACAGGGTTGTGGCAGACTGACGACGAGTCCCTCTGCCGTCTGGCGGGCTTTCACCTTGCCATAGCCGAGAAGGTACACGCTGCTGATGGTCTTCTTCATATTGGGATTGCCCTTGGCGAGCGACTTGATGATGACTTGCCCATTCTCAGGCCAGCCGAGTGGTGTCACGTAGAGGTACTTCTTCGTCTGGTTGAAGCGCACGTCGCGGTAGTCCATGTTCGCGTACTGCCCGTCGTTGAAGCCCTGGGCATTGATCTCAATTTTCTTGTCTGCCACAGGCCCCTCGCCAAACTTCATCCACGGGCGGGTGCCCAGAATGCTCTCCTTGTTCACCGTCATCCAAGCCTCCAAGTCGTCGAGTATCTGGGCCTCTTTTTCGTCGTAGGTGCCATCGGCCCTTAGGGGGATGGAGAGCAGCAGGTTGCCATTCTTCGACACAATATCGATGAGTTGCTTCACGACCGTCTCGGCATTCTTATAGCTGCCACGTTCGTAGATGCTCGTGTTGTAGTGCCAGCCACCGATGCAGTTGCAGGTCTGCCACGGCTCTTCGATGATTTCGTTGGGCGCACCGCGCTCCACGTCCCAGGTCAGGGCCTTGCGCTGGTCGTCGCTCAGAATTTTGCCAAAGACGACAGCCCGTGGGTTCTTATTGTAGAGGTGGGTCGTTATCTTCATTCCTGCGTCGCTGATGGGGTAGAAGGGCAGCACCGTCACGTCGAAGTAGATCAGGTCGGGCTGGTAGCGGTTGATGGCATCGAGCGTACGGTCATAGAAGTTTGTAACAAACTCCTGTGAGGGCGTGCAGGCTCCGTTCTCCC